>JGI24694J35173_10001975_pt1 | contig 17498 bp, 9 predicted proteins | sample TergutCo191P1_FD_35173 | JGI IMG/M metagenome (IMG submission 35173) | reverse complement strand
TTGCCTGTAGGTCACGGTACGAGAACATCACCTTTACCGCGCCCGCCAATGGAAGTGCCCCCAGGGGGGTAAGTTTCCTTTGCATGAAAACGGCAATCCCCGTAAGCGCAATAATTACCGCAAAAAGTATTTTGAACGAGACAAAGGGTGAAAGGCCGATGAACATAAGGGTATCCAACAAAAGCCCCGCAAGAAAGGATCCCACTGCCCCAGCAATGCCGAAGACGAAAAAATACAGTATGCCCATATCGAGCATCTTAGCCGGCGGAACCAGTCCCAGAAAATACGTCTGCGCGATTCCCTCGGAACCAAGAAAACCGAAATTAAGCATGAAGAACAGGAACGCAAGAAAGAGAATCGCCATGGTAAGGTTGTCGATGGCGGTGCGCGGGAAAAGCACGATTGGAATCATCGTTACAAGGCCTATCAACACGCAAATGATGAATAGGGGTTTCGCGCCGATCCTGTCAATAAAAAACTTTACCATCATTCCTATCAACAAATGCCCCAACCCACCAAAGACCGAGTACAGCAACACCATGCCGTCGTCCTGGTAAAACACCTCGCGGGCGTACACCACAAGGAAGGTTCTTGACACCCCGGAAACCATCGCGACAATCATAAAGATTACAAGAAAGAGCCTGATCGCGGGCTGGGAAAACGCCTCGCGAAAAATTGCAGTAAGGCGAACTTTTTCGGTTTTTGTCTCGCTAATCGGTTCTGGCACTTTCCGTATCATAAGCCCGCTTGTTATTCCGCAGACAATGCCAGCGGTCATGATAATCGAGTAAAGGAAGAGCGGCGGCTCCCTGCCCAACAGAATGGCGATGGCAAAACCAGAAACCATACCAGTAGCACTATTGATAATCTGTATCTGGGTCATGTAACTGCCGCGATCTGGCCCCAAGGTAAGGGAACTAAGAACCGGCGTGTTGCCCACCATTCCAATGCCGCGCGTTACATGGAAAATGGCCACACCCAGCATGGTCAGACCCAAGGCCAAATCCTCGTTACCCATATGCACGGCCAACGGGGCCAGTACCACCGGGATCATTCCCAACGCGCGAATAATCCAGGCTAGGCTGAAAATGCTGATTATGCGAAATCGCCGTGCAAGAAGCCGGCCCAGCGGCAGAAAAAATAGCGACACGTAAAGCAAGGCCGAAAGCATGCCAATGTAAGTGGAGGACGCACCAAGCCGTATGGCAAACAGGGTGATGATACTTCCTACCATCATGCTCCACGAAAGGGCGTTAAAGATGTTAAAAAGGTTAAACATCTCGCGGGCTTTGCCCAGGCGGTAAGGCGATAGTTGTGAATTCGTCTTGGCGATCATAGTGGTTCTTTAGGGCTACGATAATTCCAGTGAACGCCGCCAAGCAGCTTCCACGGCCTTGATTGTGGTTGACCTGAACGAACCGGCTTCCAGCGCGGTTACGCCGGAAATGGTCGTGCCACCAGGCGAACATACCATATCCTTTAGTTCGCCAGGGTGTTTTCCGGTTTCCAGAACCATTGTTGCCGACCCTAGCACGGTGGCAGCAGCATATCGAATAGCCTTGTCCCTGGGAAGCCCAGCAAGAACGCCGCCGTCGGCAAGGGCCTCGATGAACATGTATACAAAAGCCGGCCCAGAACCAGAAAGCCCTGTCACCGCGCTAAGATAATGTTCGGGAACAATGTCAACCGTACCCGCACCGTCTAGCATTTCTTTAAGGCTGGTGGTTTTGGGCGACGAAACTTCTGGGGATACGGCAAGGGCTATCATTCCTTTTGAAACAAGTGCAGGCGTATTGGGCATGATCCGCGCCACTGGCGCAAGCACTTCAGGCGTGCGTTCCTGGGACTTGCATTCCGTTGGAACCTGTGTGCATTTGGCAATGACATTTTGGATTTTTTCGATACTCCAGCCCGCCGCCATGGAAACAACTACTGGGGCGGAACCTACCGTCAACCTTCTTAATACCACATAGCCAATTTCCGAAAGCACTTTTTCCAATCCCTGTGGTTTTACTGCAATAAAGATGAAGTCACCGCTTCCAGCTGCCTCTATGTTGGAATTATACACTTTTGCCCCAAGCTCGGTCGCTGCCGCTGTCGCTTTTCCTGTGTCCGCATCGGCGAAACCAATGTTTGATCCACCAATGGTACGGGCGATGCCCTTCATCAAAGCGGAACCCATGTTTCCGCTGCCAATACACGCAATAGTTGTTCCCATCATCAATACTCCTTAAGTTTTTCCACAATCGCCGTGTGGTTCATATTATCGACATTTTCCCTTAACCATATCGTAAGCCTTTCGTCCGAATCGTACTCATATTTTTCGATTTCCTTCATTGCCGTGTCCACCGCGTCAATGTCGCCTTCCTCGCATGAGGATCTTAGCCTGTCCAAAGCCTCGCCGCTCGGCTTATGCCTTTTTGGCTTTTCGTGTTCTTGCTCTTTTTTCCGCAAAAAGTCGCTCAAATCGCTGACAAGTTTTTCCGTGTCGTTTACCAGGTCCTTGTTACCAGCCATTACAAGATCAAAATTGCCTTTGGTGGCCGCTTCTTCCATTGTTTTGGCCTTGTTAGCAAGAGATTCCGCGCCAATGTTCGCACTGGAACCTTTTATCCCATGCACGGTAACGGCATAAATCGCTAGGTTTTCCCTATTTACGGTCCGAATCTTTTCCAAAAGCGGCCTAACGCCTGCAACATAGGAATGCAGAACCTGTAGATAGGACTGCATATCGCCGTGCAGACGTTCCAGCCCCTTCTTCGCATTCAGCCCCGCAATTTTTATGTCAATAATTGTATCGCTAGTATCTACCCTGGGGGTATTTTGCATATCATCGTTTCCAGCCTCGCCATTTCGCACCCATTTTCGAATCACCGAATCAAGAATGGCCATGTCGATGGGTTTTGAAACAAAAGCCTGGAACCCATTGCTTAGGAACATTTCCTCGCTGCCCACAATCGCATTGGCGGTAAAGGCAATTATCGGCACTGTTTTGGCATAGTCGCTTCCTATTTTCCTAATAAGCTTGGTGGCTTCCAGCCCATCCATTCCAGGCATCATGTGATCCATGAAAATAGCGTCGTACCTGACCTTTCCATCACGTATGGCATCGATGGCTTCCAGCCCACTTTCCGCGCTGTCGATTTTCATCCCGTAGGGTTTCATCACGCCCTTGGCCACGTCAATGTTAGTGGCAACATCGTCCACAACCAGTACCCGCGCATCTGGAAGGCTGATTCGCTGCACAGGAGATGCCTGGCGCTGCCTGTTCCCTGGGCAATTTAACTTCTTTAAATTGCTGGCGGCTTTCGTTCCGATTGTGGCATCGCCAACGGATCGCTGTCTAAACCTGACCGTGAAAACGCTGCCCTTTCCGTACTCGCTTTCCACGGAGATCGACCCGTCCATCATTTCGACAACGTTTTTTGTAATAGACAGGCCCAGGCCGGTTCCTTCTATATTACGGTTGGATGTTGTGTCCAGTTGGGTGTATTCCAGAAACAGACTGCCCAGGTCCTCGTCGCGTATACCCTGGCCAGTGTCACTGACAACGACCGTCATCCAGGTATCCTTTCCGTCTCGCTCGCAGTTTATGCCAAGTGTCACCGTTCCCTCGGTCGTGTACTTGAAGGCGTTGGACAGAAGATTGTTAAGAATAAACTTGATCCTAAGATCGTCCCCATACAGGCGCTGCGGCAGGCTTCCGTCAATATTCAGAACAAAATTGATGGGCTTTTCCGTTATCTGTATGGTGTTCTGGGTAACGGCATCGTTGATAAGGCTTGCAACATCGTATTCCACAGGCACAAGCTCGAACTTGCCTTCCTCTATTTTGGAAATGTCCAAAATACCGTTAACAGTGTTAAGAAGGATGGCCCCGGCTTGATTTATCTTTTCAAGGTTTGCCAGGTTTTTTTCGCTTAACCCACCGTCTTCTATGATTAGCCTGGACATGCCGATTACCGTGTTAAGGGGGGTGCGCATTTCATGACTCATGTTCGCCAAGAATCTTGATTTTGCATCGCTGGCTTCCCGCGCTCCCTTTAACGCGGCTTCCAACCTGTCGGCAGATTCGCGTATGTCCAACATCATTTCATGACTCAGCAAGGCGGCAACCATAAGCATACCCGTGGAACGCATAATCGACTGCTCGTCCGTGGAAAACAGACGTTCCTTGCGGCAATAGTCATAGGCGATAAAACCCCAGAATTTGTTTTTCACGAAGACAGGCGCGACAAAGGCTGACAGCGTACCCTGCGTGGCAAAGTATTCCCGTTCCGAGACGGACATTTCCCGCACAAGCCTGTTGATACAGCCGCCCTGCGAAAGGATCATTTCCCATCCAGGCAGTTTTTCCATGTACCACACATCCGACGTGAATCCCACACCGTATCGCGGCCTGGAACTTTCGGGCCATTCGAACAACTGCGTGCAGTACAGTTCGGCATCCGTTATGTGGTTTCGCCAGATGCTAACGCGATCCGCGTCCACGGCCCTGGCCAACATGCTCATGCTACGAAACAGGCCGCTTTCGAATTCGCCGGCTTCGGACTGAAGCATGATGGTCGATGCCGCGTTGACCATATTCGCCTTGTATACCAAAGACTCCCGGCACTCAATCTCTTTTCTTATTACCACCTTGGCCTGTTCAAGTGAAAGCAGGTCGCCACCAAGAGGATGCTCGTGAGGAATCTCCCAAAAATCGCCCTGGCTTTGAACTACCATATCCCACTTTACCATTTTGCCCGATATGGATAAACCCAGGCTACAGCCTTCGTGATATAATGGTTTGATAATCGACATTTTCAGGGGTTTATAGTGGCATTGCTGGCAGATCTTCATAATCATTCATGTCTTTCCCCTTGCGGTTCGCTGGACTTGTCCCCGCGCCGCTTGCTGGAAATCGCCGCCAGAAAGGGGCTGCGGGTAATGGCCCTTACCGACCACAATTCAAGCCTTAACTGCCCGGCCTTTGCAAAGCTCTGCCCGCAGTATGGTATAATCCCGATTTTTGGCATGGAGGCGACCACCGCCGAGGAAATCCACGCCCTATGCCTTTTTACCAGCCTGGAGGCAAGCCTGGCCTTTGGCGAATACGCTTATTCCATACTGATTCCCTTTCCCAACGATCCCGACAAGGCTGGGGATCAGGTGTACGTTGACGAGGACGACAATATCGAAGGCGAGGTCGAATATTACCTGCTGAACCCTTTGGAGCTTTCTATCGAAGAAATAGGGGCGAAGGTCGCCGAGTATTCTGGCATAGTGATTCCCGCCCACGTTGACCGCCCTGCCTTTTCCATGAGCAGCCAGCTTGGCGTGGTAACGAGTGGCCCCTGGGCGGCGCTGGAATGCATACGCATCCCACCAGCGGCGAATGGCTCGCTCTTGGATACCCTGGGCTATCCCCTTATAACCTCGTCCGACGCGCATTACCCGGAACACGTCGTCCGCCGCCCGTTTGAGCTTGCCGTTAACCTGGAGGAGTTGCAATCAGGGGGGGCTGGTACCGAGGCGGATATTGGGGTTTTGAGGAAGGCTTTGGGGCGGAGGCCAGTGGGTTAGTTCCAGGCTTTTTTTGAGGAATATTAGGGAGGGATGTTGCCTTTGGTCACGATTTACAAGCTTGAAAAATTACCCCGCAATCAACGATTGCGAAAGGTAGCCTCGATCTTTGCGGCGGCGGAAAGGCGTTTGGGTTCCGATGCTGATGCCGTCGCCGCAAGTGGCGCGGAAATTTCCAACAAGGAATTCTGCTATTTTTCCGACATAGCCCAATCCCTTTCACGCGATCCGCTCTTTGCTGGGCCAGCCCAGGCAGCCTTTGCCAATGCCGCAGAGGTTTTCATTCGGGCTGCGGTCCCTGGGGAAACTTACGACGATGCCGCCACCATCAGGCACGAGGTTAGGCGGTCGCTGAACGGTGCCAGGCATATTCTGCTTGCCGAAACGGGGCGCAGCCAGGCGGACTGGGATTTTTTTGATGGCGACGGTCGCCTGGATCCAACACGGCGGCATGTGTTCCCTGGGATGCATGTCTACCTGGACGATATTCGCTCGCCGTTCAATGTGGGGGCGATGTTCCGTAGCGCGGAAAGCTTTGGTGCGGAAAAAATATTCGTCTCGCAGTTCTGCGCCGATCCAAACCATGCGCGAGCCCAAAGGACCGCGATGGGTTGCGTTGACGTTCTGCCCTGGGAACGTGGGAACCTCTTTGCCACCCAAGGGGAAACGCCGGAATCAGTCTTCGCTCTGGAAACTGGCGGTATCCCCCTGGCGGAATTCCCCTTCCCGCAGCAAGGGCTATTGGTAGTAGGCTCGGAAGAACTTGGCGTAAGCCCCCAGGCTCTTGCCGTGGCGGACGCATCCCTTGGCAGGGTTTCGATACCCTGTTACGGCGCAAAGGGCTCGCTTAACGTTTCCGTGGCGTTTGGGATTGCGATGCAGGCCTGGGCCGCCCGTTTACGGGCGTAACTCGCTTGCGGGCGTACCTTACTTGATGGCGTAGTTGTCGAAGTATCCCTGAATCAAAACAATCGGAGTACCCTTGTCGCCCGAGCCACTGACCAGATCGCAAAGACTGCCAAGCAGATCGGTAAGCTGCCTGGGCGTGGTCCCCTCGGACTCCATTTTCCCCATCTGGTCACGCCCTGCCTTCGCGCTTATCGCCTGCTCGATCGCCTCGCGCGCCTTATCCTTGGAAAGGTTGGCAAAGTCGTTGTCGGCAAGGTATTTCAGCTTAAGCTCGTTCGGCGTTCCCGCCAGACCGGAAGTGTAGGCCGGGGCAATCACCGGATCGGCAAGTTCCCATATACCGCCGACGGGATCCTTAAACCCGCCATCGCCGTAGACAAGCACTTCCATGGTCTTGCCGGTAAGCTCACGAAGCGAGTGTTGCATCTTTTGTACGAAGTCATCGCAGTTTCTCGGGAACAGCTTAACCCGCTCTTCCGAAGCCTTGTTCGAACCAAGCAAGCCGTAAAGCTCGTTGTAGCCACTGCCGTTGACGGATTCGGTAAGGATTTCGTCTATCCCAAAGACCTTCTTAGCCCCAGCGGCACGTAGAGCGCGTTTCGTCCTGGCCCTGGTGTGAATATCGGCGGCGATAACCTGATCCGTGTATTCGATGATACGCTTCGGGTCGGAGCAGAGAACTATGTCTATATTGTCGCCGAGCGACTTGTAATACTCTACGTAATCGATACCCGTAAACCGGTGCTTGATTTCGGTCCCGAAAAGGCGGCGGTATTCGGACTCGCTAAGGCAGTTCGAATACGGGTTAAGTTGCTTGTCGTCCACATCCTCCCAGGTCACAAGCTGATTGCCCACCTCGTCCGCCGGGTAGCTCAACTGGACTGTCACTTTTTCAACACCCCGCGCGATTCCTTTTAGAAGCATGGCGAAACGGTTCCTGCTTAGAATCGGAAACACGACCCCGACATGCCCGCCAGCGAACTTGGCCCGCACGTCGGCGGCAATCTGGTCAACAGAGGCATAGTTCCCCTGCGAACGGGCCACGACCGCCTCCGTAATCCCCACGATATCGCCATCGTTTACGCGGATGTCCTCGTTCTCGATAGCGTCACTTACGCTTTGGCAGACAACGGCGACCAGATCGTCCGACTCGCGGATAATCGGCGTCCGCAACCCTAATGCCCGTGTTCCAATCACTCTCATGCCCACAGTTTAGCACAAGCGGGCAACAATAACTATAGCCTGTTTTCTAAATGCCCCTAACAGGCAGTGTTCATACCAGCCAAGGGCTTATGTGACCTTCCAGATGACGGAACCCCTTTAACCGATTTGCTCCACGCGATTGCGACCGTTTGCCTTGGCGCGATACAACGCCCTGTCAACCTGTGCGTTGAATTCCGCGAAGGCTTCCTCAAAACCCTCGTCGGGGGGGATGATTGAGCCAACCCCGATGCTTATAGTGACGGAGGTGGTTTTGTCGCCAAGCCGTATCGGTGCCGCTGCGATATTTTCCCGAATGCGCTCGGCTACCATCATGGCACCTCTAATGTGCGTGCATGGAAGCAGAACGGCAAACTCCTCGCCGCCCCAGCGGAACACTGTATCGTTTCCTCGTTCAAGATTGTCGCCAATAATATTGGCAACGGCTTTTAAGCAAATATCGCCGTTCAAGTGGCCATACGTGTCGTTAAACATCTTAAACTTGTCTATGTCAAGCAACAATATGCTAAAATGCTCTTTGGCCCGCTTGGCATGGTTCCATTCGGCTTTAATCGTCTGGTCGAAACTGCGCCGGTTGCCGATTCCAGTAAGGCCGTCCGTCAGGCTGATATTTTCGATAAATTCCATTTGCTCAACCAGGCGCAGGTGAATACCCACACGAAGATTGACAACGATATCAACAAAAGGCTTGTGTATGTAATCAACCGCGCCAAGAGAAAGTGCCTTTGCCTCATCCTCGGCCAGCGCACTGCCTGTAATGAAAATAACGGGTATGTGCGCCGTTTCCTCCGATTCTTTAAGGCAGGCCAGCACCTCAAAGCCCGACATGCCTGGCATAGCCAAATCCAGTAGAATCAAGTCTATATTGTGTTCCTTGAGTACCTTGAATCCCTCTTCGCCGCTTTTCGCCATTTTCACTTCGTATTGAGATGAAAGTATGCGGCCCAATTCCACAAGTTGCATAGGGGTGTCGTCGATAATTAAGATGCAATGTTTTGTTTTCCCTTTCACTTTATGCCTCCAAAATTTTTCTAAGGTTTTCAATGGTTTGCAATGCCTTGCCGAAATCCACGTCCTCGATTTGGCGAATTAGTTCGTCAGTTTGGGGAATCGTTGCAAGTTCGTCGCAGAGTTGTACCGCCTCAAAGCTGTTCTCTTTCAGAAGCCTAACGACTCTGTCGAAAATTTCGCTTGCCTTGGTCTTGTCAAAATTAATGTCAGCCTGTCGATTATTCTGCACGTCTGGATACTGCGCTTTTATTTTGGCAAGTATGATCTCCATTTCTATGCCCAGCGCGTCCAGCAAGTTTGCCGGCGCGTGGCCTTCCCGTAGTGCCGACTCCGTCTTCTGCGCGATCTCCATAAGCGTGGTTTCCCGAATAAGGCCCGCCAGACCCTTCAGCTCGTGGGCCAGGTGGTGTGCGGCTTGCATGTCGTTTGCCTGGACTGCGTTTTCTATTTCGGCCATGGTGTTCTTCTGGCTACGTGCAAAGTCCCTATACATCTTTTCCTGCGTTCCGGAACTTTTCAGGTAATTGTCGAAATACTCGTCTATGTTCATGCTTTCCGTGTTGGCATTTTCAGCAGATATCTCGCCAACCACCGCTGCGTTGTGTCTGCCTTTAATGAATTTGTGCAGTACGCCATCCAAATGCGCCGCGACGATTGGCTTGGAAAGGAATCCGTCGAAGCCGCTCCGCAGAAATTCCTCGGCCTGACCCACAATAGCGTTGGCCGTTAGTACGACAATGGGTTGCGTGTAGCCCAGATCGCGAATGCATGCGGCGGTTTCCATGCCGTTCATTTTCGGCATCATGTAATCCATGAAAATAATATCGTAGACCTCCCCGCTTTTGATTTTTTCCAGGGCGGTGAATCCGTTGTCGCAGGTGTCGATCTGCAATTCGTATAGGCTCATCAATCCCTTGGCCACGTAAATATTGGTATCCACGTCGTCAACCACCAACACGCGACCATAGGGCATGGGTTCTGGTTTAAAGGACAGTCTCTTTGCGGTGGAGTGCGCATTGATCTTGAAATCCTGCAAATTTTTTGTCGTTTCGAATCCCAGCACTTTGTCGCTTCCGATCTCCTGTGGCAGGACGATGGTAACGGTGGTACCCTTGCCTTTCTCGCTCTGTACGTCTATCGTGGCATTCATTAGCTTAAGAAGGCTGGAAGCTATGGACATGCCCAAACCGGTACCCGCTACAAATCGATTTTCTTTTTCGTTAAAGCGGGAATATTCATCGAAAAGTGCCTTTAGCTGTTCAGGGTCCATACCTTGGCCCGTGTCCCGTATTATAAAAACCAGATTTACGCGACCTGCATTTTCGTCTTTGCAATATGCGGCAAAATACACGAATCCTTCATTTGTGTATTTAAAGGCGTTGGACAGCACGTTATTCAGAATCTGCTTGATGCGCAGGTCGTCGCCTATCAGGAAGCTTGGTATGTTCTCGTCCACGTTAACGACAAAGCCTAGTTTCTTGCTATCCAGATAAAGTGTATTAAGCTGAAGTACGTCGCTCAAAAAACTGGCAACTTCATATCTGCTGGCAATGATATCGAACTTGCCAGCCTCTATTTTGGACAAATCCAAAATATCGTTGACAATGCTTAAAAGTATGCTGGAAGAGCTATGTATTTTTGCAAAGGCTTCCTCAATCTCCAATGGCAATGCTGGGTTATGCATCTGTATTTCCGATATGCCCAGTACTGCCGAAATCGGCGTGCGTATCTCGTGGCTCATACGTGCCAGGAATTTGCTTTTCGCCATACTGTTTTCCTGGGCGACCAGCATCTTTTCTTTTTGATCCTGCATTTCGGCAACCGCATCTAAAAGCGCGTTTATGGCAAGGGCGGCATCTTTGTATCCACCCTGAAAATGGCTTGTGTCGATGCGGGCGTTCAGATTGCCTTTTTTGTTTTCGTCCGTGACATCGTTAATGTCGCCGATAAGCCCGGTAAACACCCCAACCAGTTTTGATAAAACCGCAGAGATCTCATCGGTACCCCCTTGCAGACTGGTTTCGAAGTCCCCTTGCACAACTTTGTCTGCGGTAGCCTCTATGTCCTTAATCCGGCTGGTAAATGCCCTTAACGTTGAAAAAGCCAGCAGCGATGCCAGAACTACGGCGGCTATAAGAGACGCGATAATTACTATGATCGAAATGTATCGATAACTTTCAATCATTTTTTCTGCGGTTTCGTGGTTCACATTTACGAACTGGCGTAGCATCCGAAGCAAAATCTCTGCGGAATCTGTGTAATCTATCACAGTATCATTAGGGCAAACACGCATGTCGCGCGGCAGGAAGAAATTTGTTCTGTAAAGCTCGTAAATCGTATCAACATATGACATAACCTCTGTCAGAATAACGATGCGGCTGTCCTCGTGGGTTTTTGGAAAGATAGGGTCTGTCATGATCGACATTTCATAGGCTTCCCTTAAGTATGTTAACCTGGCGTGGGAAGCACTTAGGCGTTGCCAGGTTATATGCCTTTCGACCTCATCCGTGGCATCTGGGCATTCGGGGCTCAAGGAAATTTCGACCATAAGTCGCCGCATCTCGGTAAATTCCTGATGATAGGCCCATAAGATTTCCGAACGCCCCATCAGAAAATCGATGATGTTGCGGCTAAGGCTGTTTATCCGCATGTCGAAATATGTGCTGATACCAATCTGCGCGATAAAAAGGATTATCACAATGGCAAACGAAGAAAATAGTTTCACCCTGATTGTCGCGTCGGTGATTCGCCGAAAAGTAAGCGCGACTATACCTGGGGCGGTCTCCTGTCGGGCATATTTTAAGGCTAACAGTTTTCCAAAACCCGCTGCGGCAAGGAGCAATGCGGAAATGATTGCCGCGAATACAAACATATCGCGATTACGGGTCGCGACGTTTATCTTTCTCTGGGTGCGGGCATTTACCGCCTCGCGAAGCTCTTCGCCCAGAATGCCTAACGGCCCATCCAGGGCGGCGACTTCCGGGCCGAAAGCTATCTCAATCGCCTCCTGCGGGTACCTGGAGCTACGCAGAAGCATTGACTGCGACTCAATCTGCCGCAGCATGGTTAGTCTGCCTAGAACATCCACAAGCACGTTGATCTCGCTGCTTTTGGCATTCATAAGTATAAAGATGTCAAGCGCGGCCCCAAACCTATCCCTTTCCAGTTCCTCAAAATATTGATTGTATTGGGTCGCGCCGCCGGTAACAACGTACATCCTGGACAGCCTTGTCAGAATTTCCGTGCCCCGCTCCGCATTGTAAATAGCGTTAACCAGGGCGTATTGCTGTCCGTGAACGTCAAGCTTGTTCCTGGCGGATATATTGGCAAGGACAGATAAAAACATACCTACGAACGCTATTATTAGGAACACCGCGCCAAAAACCTCGACCATTCGGGGCATTCCGACTTTTCCGGCTAAAATCAACCACGCGAGACTGCCCCAAACCAATATCACCGCGCCAATGATAGTCAGGTTGCCGAAAATTTCGGCCATGCGCTGGTAATCCAGAGCCATTCTGGAGGTGCGATCACATATCAAATCCCTTGCCGCGTCGCTCATTGGCCCTGCTGGCATACCTATGCGGGAAACTGCCGGACCGTGCGCCAAGGTTATGGCTTCCTTGATATATCCTTCCTGACGAAGCCGAATAACCTCCTGTAAATAGCCAAACAGAAGCAACCGTTGTTCCGTGACGGATTTCATTAGTTCTATTTCCTGGCTGGGTGCGCCAAAGGCAATAAAAGTATCCAGGGTGCGACCATATCTGTTTCGTTCCGCTTCGGCATGAAACAGCTCGTCCGAATTGTCCCCGACCATGGCAAAGTACCGCGCCAGCCTTGTAAAAGCGCCTCCGGCTATACTTGACTCATAAACAGCGGAAATCAGGGCGTGTCTTTCCTGGTAGGCGCGGGCGGCACCATGGTTTGCACGCATCGTAAGAACTAGGAATACCGTATTAACGCCCACCAGGGCAATTAACGCAACTGCCAGAATTTTAAGGCCCTGCTTTTTCACCGGCAATTCTCCTCAGACTGGAATTATACTGTATTTTGGCCAAATTCATAAGGGTAGGAAAAATATACTTGCCTCGTCAACGTTCGTATGTTGCCTTTCCCATAGCTGTTTGTTTATTTTAGTGGCGATCAATCGATAGTTGGGTTTTGATTTTAAGAAAGTCGGCGGTTGTTTATTTTTAGCTAAGGGCGTATCTTTATCGCTCTAAAGGGCAGACGAGTTTACCAAGATTTAACCTTTGGTTTAACTGCTGTTTAGCACTCCGCTTTAACTTCAAAATGCAAGTGGTTGCGCCCATAGTTTGCCATTTATAGTGTGCGTGACTTTGTTTCGGAACAGCATTGCTTTGTTGGAGGTAATCTATGTATCATTGTACCATGACCGCGAAAGGTGTTGGGAGATTTAAGACATGAGCTTTGCCCTGAGCTGTGGCAGCAAAAATACAAAACGCCTAAAAATTATGCTAATAGCTGGGGTGTTGCTTTGTGCCCCGTTGTTAAGTGCCGCCCAAGAGGGACAGGCTGGCCCGATGCGCCTTAGCCCAGCCGATGCGGTCGATCTTGCGATTAGGAACAATCTTGGCCTGGAGTCGGCGCGTATAAGTACCAGCACCGCCAGGCGGGCTGCGGACCTTTCCTGGAACCAGTTTGTTCCGGAACTGATGGTATCCGGCTCCCTGCTGCGGCTTAATGAGGCGGCCATGGTGACGGGGCTTATTCCGGTTCCGGAAACCGCTGTGGTGCCAGGGGGGCCAATGATGGTTATGCCCTTCGCGGTGGACGGCCCGAGATGGCTGCTGAACGCCAGTCTCTCCGCGACCCTTAACTTCAGCTTCGCCATGATAGAGGAAATGAACAGGCTCAGGATCGATTACGACCGGGGACGCATTTCATACGCAAGGGCAAGGGCGCAGCTTGAGCGGGACATCCGCAAGGCGTATCATAACATACTGTTGTTACAGGAAAACATCGCTCTGCTTCACGGCAGTCTGGAAAACGCCGACAGGCAGGTGCAGATAGCCCAGGCGAACTACAACGCTGGCTTGGCTCCAGAGCTTACCCTGCTTCAGGCTCAGGTCGGAAGGGAGAACCTTCGCCCCGTCATCGACCAGGCCGAAGGCGGGCTTAGGCTTCTGATGATGCAGTTTTCCATGTTCCTTGGGCTTCCCCACGAAACCGAATTCGAGCTTATCCCAATCGAGACCGCCCTGTCCCCCGTCAACTTGGACACGGCGGCACTAATCGGCAGGGCCTCCACCGACAACCTGGACATCCAGGAGCTAAGGCAGACCATACTTTTGATGGAAAGCGGCAGAACCGCGATGAGGCTGGGGCTGTTCACTCCCTTTCTTTCCCTAGGTTGGAACGCCGACCCCATGTTTGTTGGGCTTTGGGATCAAAGCCTGACCGATGGTGATTTATGGAACCAGCAGTCTGGGGCCTTAAGGTTTACCGTGGGCTTCAGGCTGAACGGCCTTCTGCCTTTCGGTGCCGAACGCCAGGGGCTTAGGTCCCTGGAGGATCAAATCAGAACCGTGAATATCGGCCTGGCGCAGATGATTCGCGGGACGGAGATTCAAATCCACAATCTGGTGCAAACCCTGGAGCAGATAAAGCTAACCATGGGGGCCCTGGAGCAGACGGTGGCTCTGGCGGAGCGGTCCTTTACTCTTACCGAACAGGCGCACAGAGCCGGGCTAATCGACCTTTTCCAGGTGCAGAACGCGGAAATGTCCCTTAGACAGGCCCGTGTGCAGTTGCACGAGCAGCAGTTCAATTACCTAAACAGTCTTATAGACCTAGAGTATGCATTGGGGGTTCCCTTTGGAAGTTTGACATCCACGGGAAATTTTAATTAAGGAGTACGAGTATGAGAGTAAGGGCGTTTTTACCGGCACTGTGCGTGTTATTCGCAGGTCTTTTCTTTTCCGCCTGTAACGATGAGGAAGGCGGGGGAAGAAGGCTTCTTGGCGGGGGAGGGGATACCGAACCCATAGTTCCCGTTTTCGCGGTGAACACCATAGCCGCCGCGCAGGGCCCGATACAGGATTTTATCGGTCTTTCCGGTGATGTTATCGCAAGTTCCGTGGTTGACGCGGTTCCCGAAGCCGCCGGCCGGGTGGAGCAGGTGTTCGTTTCCATAGGACAGCGGGTAACCAGAGGACAGGCCATCGCTACGGTGGATCCTTCCCGCCCGGGCATGACCTTTCAGCTTAACACCGTGACCGCGCCGGTCACCGGGACAATCGTGATGCTGCCGGTTCAGGTCGGCATGACGATCGGCCCCGGGATGCCGGTTGCCCGGGTGGCCAGCGGTAACACGCTGGAAATCCGGCTTTTCGTGGCGGAACGCTTTATCTCGCGGATGGCGCTGGGCCTTCCCGCCGAGATCACCCTTGCCGCGTGGCCGGGGGAGGTTTTCTACGGCAGGATCTACGAGCTGTCCCCGACCATCGACCCCATGTCCCGTACCATGGAAGTCCGGGTAAGGGTGAGCCAGCCCGGCGACAGGCTCCGGGCCGGGATGTTCGCCAACGTGCGGCTTATAACCGAGCGCAAGGAAAACGTCGTAAAGATCCCGGCTTCGGCCATGGTTAGCCGGTTCGGCAACCAGTACGTGTACGTCGTCGAGCAGGATCTGGACAGCCCGGAGCATAACGTGGCGCGAAGGCGCAATATTACCCCGGGTATTTTGGTTGACGGGATGCTGGAGGTCCAGAGCGGGCTTGAACCGCACGAGGAGGTCGTCGCCCGGGGGCAGACCATGCTGGACGACGGCGTACGGGTGAACGTTATCGAACGGCTCACGCCGATTGGCGGCTAGTCGTGGTGAATGCCGGTTATTTGACAAATGGTGGGATAAGGAAATGCTTGTAAAGACAGTCGTCTCGCGGCCTACAACGGTGGCNATTATTTTTTCGTTGCTTATGGGTCTGGGTATNTTTTCGCTGGTGAACCTCCCGGTCGCNCTTTTCCCCGACATGGATTTTCCGTTTCTGGTTGTTTTTACCAGTTATCAGGGGGCGGGGCCGGAGGAAGTGGAAAGATCCGTTACCAGACCCCTGGAAGCCGCGCTTGCCGGNCTCTCGAATCTGGAGCGGATATCGTCGTCNTCGTCNTCGGGNTTCAGTATGATCATGCTGGAATTTACGTTCGGGACCGATCTGGTCGATTCGTCGCTATCGGTCCGGGATTCGCTGGAGCTAATCCGGCGATGGCTGCCGAGCGCGGCGGACGCGCCGATGATTTTCCAGTTTGACATGTCGATGATCCCGATTATGGGGCTTCTGGTAACCGGAAACCGGAGTGCCGAGGAAATCAGGGAGATTGCGGAAAACTCCATCGTTCCCCGGATAGAGCAGACTCCGGGTATTGCCACCGCGAACATAAGCGGCGGCAGGGAGCGGATTATCCGCGTGGAAATTCCGCAGAACAGGCTGGAGGCCTACAATCTGACCGTTACGGAAATCCAGCAGATGATCGCGATACAGAACATTCAGGCCAACGTGGGAACCATTACCGAGGGCGGCCTGTCCTTTATTCTTACCACGGTGGGCGAGTTCGCGTCGCTGGACGAGCTTAGGAACACGGTTATATCCTTTCGCGGCGGCGGGCTTGTGGGCATGTCGTTCGAGCCGCCGCGCCGGGTGTTCCTGCGCGACGTTGCGGACGTGTTCGAGTATTTCCGCGACGAGAGCAACGTCGTTATAGTAAACGGCGAGCCGGCGATAATTCTGAATGTGCAGCCCCAGGGCGGGGCGAACGCGGTGCAGGCGGCGAACGAGCTTCGCGGCCGGCTCGACAGGATCCTTGCGGAAGTTCCCGGGGACATCGGCATAACCGAGTTGTTCAACACCACCGATATGATCGAAAACTCGCTAAGCCAGGTAACGAATACCGCTGTTTCCGGGGCCGCTCTTGCCGTGGTTTTTCTCTTTATCTTTCTCCGTTCGTTCAAGTCCACGTTCATCATCGGCCTTAGCATTCCAATCTCGGTTCTGATCACCTTTATGATGATGTACTTCGCCGGGCTTACCCTTAACCTTATGACCATGGCGGGTTTGGTGCTGGGTATAGGTATGTTGATTGACAATTCCATTGTCATTTTGGAGAACATTTACCGCTACCGGGAAAAGGGGGCGAAGCTAAAGCCTGCGGCCATACTCGGCACGGCGGAGATGGTCAAGGCGATTACGGTCTCCACTCTGTCCACCCTGTGCGTGTTTCTTCCTCTTATAATGTTCTCCGGTATTCTTGGCATGGCGGGCGAGCTTTTCGCCGGCTTGGCGTTTACCATTGCGATTTCGCTCGGTGTTTCGCTTTTCACGGCCGTTTTTCTCGTGCCCGTGCTGGCAAGCCATTATCTGCCCCTGGTTACGCGCAAGCAGAAGCCGCTTAGGGGCCCGCTTGCAAAAATTGACAACGCGTTCGACAGGTTCTTTAAAGGGCTTGACAACGGGTACCGCAGACTTGTTGACAAAATTCTGCGTAAAAAAACCATCGTCGTTATTTCGATAAGCCTTGTTTTCGTGGGAAGCCTTGTAATGATTCCCGTCGTCGGCTGGGAATTCATGCCCGCGATGGAGGAAGACAACGTGGTCGTGACGGCGACCCTTCCCGTTGGAACCCCGCTGTCCTATACCGAGGCGGTACTCAGGCAGTTTCAGGTAATCGTGGAAAGGGAGATAGTCGGCTACACGGATCTTCTTATTCAGGCCGGTACTGGCAGTGGTATGGCGGCTATTATGGGCGGCGGAAACAATTCCGGCACCCTG
>JGI24694J35173_10001972_pt1 | contig 17506 bp, 5 predicted proteins | sample TergutCo191P1_FD_35173 | JGI IMG/M metagenome (IMG submission 35173) | reverse complement strand
AAAACCTTTTAATTTATTATTGTTTAGATGGCTAAAACCGCTGTTAAGCGCTGTAAGACTGGAACTTGTAAATGCGCCTGCCATTGACACAAGTGAATTTGTAAATGTATTTTTTATGCTGGTGCTAGCTATTTTTGTGGAATAACCTAAACCGTCTTCACTGCTGTAGGTAAAACCGCTAAGTATGCTGGTTGTTATACCTGTTGTTAATGTCTGCACTCCAGCCATTAAAGTTTGAGTAGCAATTGTGCCTGCGGTTGTTTTTGCAGCGCTTACCGCTGTGTTTGTTATCCCATTAATTGCTTTTGTGCCGTTAGCAGCTTCTCCAAAACCGCTAAATCCGGCTGTAAGCATACCGCTAACAAAATTTATAGTGTATGATTTTCCAATATCAAAGGCTGCCTCGTCCCAAGTTTTATATCCATAGACAGCGTCAAGAGTTCCAAATATAAGATCATTTGTTGTACTAATACCCGCAACAAGAGATATCATTCCAACAGCTACTCCAAGACTTGCGCCGCCTGTAAATGGTGTCGTAACTACAGATACCACTGTAGCAGCAACCGCTCCCGCGATTTGACCGACAGATCTAAGAGAAGGCGCTGTAAGTACGCTGCCTTCATCATTCCAAATACGTTTATCCCATGGCGCTAGAGTAACTTCGCCCATTCCTAAACAGTCAATTACTTTCCAATATATGAAGTCACACATTAAGCGTCCAAGTTCTCCAGCGCCTTCATCGATGAACATATCTTCTCTTTTCTTACCAATATCTGTTTTTGTTTCCGGCGCGCGTCCAATATGAATTTCGAATTTTCCCGGAGATTGTTCGTTTCTTTCTCCTTTTGAGTCAATGCCGAATATTTCTGAAGAAATTTTANTTATTTCCTGATAAGCATTTTCTATTAAACTGTTTATTGCAAGCGAATTTAAATTTTTAAGATTATGTTCTTCCAGATTTGTTTGAAGTATAATAGGTCCTATTTCGTAATTTTCAAAACCTTTTATATTTACTGTCTTTGAAATGACCGGAGTAAAAAGCGTAGAACCTTTTACTATATTTTTTACATAATTGTTTCCGCTTCTGCTCCAAAGACCTTTAAAGATAAATAAGTCATCCATATTTTCTCTAAAGCTTTTATTTGCTTTTCCTACATTCTCTTCTAACCCATTAATTGCCGCGTTTATTGATCGTTTAACATTAAAAGCCAATATTTTTGCTTCATTGTTCGCAATTTCTGAATTAGTTTTTTTTGCGAGATCAGAAGCGGTAATTTTTAATGATGCCGCATCCCATGCCGAGATGCCGCCCATACCGCGCATGACAAGCGGCGAAATAATTCCTGTATTATTTATTAATGAATTAAATGCTTTTGTCATATTGGTGATACCGGAAGATTGAAATAATTCATCTAAAAGTGATTTCGCATTGGGAGTTGAATCACGAATTCCAAAAGGTTCTCTCGTATCAACAAAACGCGATAAACGTTCCCCTTCCGTTCCGATAAGTGATAATAACGATTCTGATGAGGCATGGTTAGCTGCATTTGCCGCTTGTTCAAGCCATAATTCTTTATCTTCAAGACCGGAAAGATAGACCTCGGACCATTCATTATTGATACGTTCATATTCATTTTGAAAATTAATATACCATTGTTTATAGGATTCCTCCATTTTTGCTTTGCCAGCCAGCCAATCATTTCTGCCTTTTTCTATTATTAAAGACGTTGAATTTTGCCATTCATTATATTTATCCAGTAAATCATTTCGCATTAGCTGCCATTCCATTTCTCTTACTTTATATTCTGCTAGATATCTGTTTTCGATTGTGTCATGAGTTAATGATACCATTTCCTTACNAATAGCATAGAATTCGGATTTCGTGATGGGATTTGCTATTAAAAGCATAGAAATATTTTTTAATAAGACATTATGAATATTATTATAATGAGTTTTCCATGAAGCGGTATTTTCACCATAAGTTTCATTCGCAGATGATATTATAGCATTTTTATCAATATTCCCGGAAATATAATCATTTACTTTTGTTTGAAAATCGAATTCATTTAATTGCATGGTATTTATGCTTTTATCTAAATAATTATTTAATGAAAGTTTTAATCCTATCTCTTTTTCTTCTGTCCATTTGAGTAAAGCTAAAAATGCATCAGATGTGCTGAAATATTCAATATTAACTAATTCATTCTGCATTTCATCCCAGATCGTTTTAATCGAATTAATACTATTTTCATTTATATTTGCGGTTAATAATGTTAAATTTATATCATCCCATACTATTTTTTCACCATTAGATTTAACCAATTCCATAATATCAAGCTGACTGCAGGAATAAANATATGAAGAATAACTATTTTTGATAGAATCAAAATTGTTTTTTAATCCATTAACCCATATGCTTACTTTATTATTNATTTCTTTGTATGGGGCTTCAATGCGGCGCAATGTGTTTTTATTAACACTTTTTACTTCATCCCAGATAAAACTAACTAATACGTTATACCATTGATTTGCTTCTTTGCGCGCATCATTATAACATTTATCAACATAATTATAAACAGTTTCATATAATTTACTAGTGTAAACTAATGAAAATCCATCAGAATATCCATTGCTGTTTGTTATTGTTAGAATAATATAGAATTCCAAATCTGCTTTTTCATCAGGGCTTAAAACATTCCAAAATGAATAAAAATAGTTTTCTGCTTCTTTATATATTGGCTTGTCATTTATATATGAATAAAGTGTTCTTTTAGAAGAAGTTACTGCCAACATTGATAATTCTGAGCCTATGGAACCATTGTTTATTAATTCTCCATATCCAGAGAAAATATTATTTAAAAACGATATATCATCATTAGCTTTTATTAATGAACTGATAATATAATCTCTCGCTAAACTCCATTGTTTGAATTTTTCAGGATTTGATAAATATACGGACATTCTTTGGTTTAATTCAAAGACAGCTTTTTCAAACTGACTTGTTTTATGATGCTCATTACCTAAAGAAATGTTTAAATTAAAATAATTAACAAGATCATTCGCGATAGCTTCGTTAATGCCAAAAAGATTCATGGAATCATCTGTTGTAAAGGCAAGACGTCCGTCTTTAACCATTATTATATCTTTTCCTGTCCATGTGCTTCTTTCTTCAGGCAGATTATAATTTGAATAATCCAAATCAAGGGTTCCAAGCATTTTTATATAGTTTTTATAATTACTAAAACAATTTTCGTTATTTATATATTCATCTTTAATATTCGAATATAATGTTTCAACAACTTCAAAAACTGTTAATTTGTTATTAAAACTATTTTTATAAGATGAATATAAAAGGTTATATTCAGGATCATTAAAAGAACGATATGTTTCGTTATCGAATAGATCGGAAAGAACATTTAATACATTACGAGCTCTTTCTAATTTAATTTTACTGTCTTCCATTTCATTTTTATATGAAATATTATATGAAGAATTTGCCCAGCGTTGAATTGCATCTTGAATCTCATATTCGAAGCGTTTTGCATCAGTAAGAGTATGAGCATTTTTTAATATACTATATTGGTCATCGTATGACGATCCGGATTCTAATAATTTCATTGCTTTAAAAAGATATTGGTCACAGGCATTATTATAAACATTTTCCTGAGCGTCAATTTCTTCTTTTTTAATATCAATATTTATATTAAGTTCTTTATTTGATAACCTGGATAATTCATATGCGTTTAATGATGTTAAAACATCAATATGCTGAGATAATAATTGTTTAAATAAATTATCTGTATTAAAATATTCATTGAAATATAAGAAAGAATAATATGAGGAATCGTTAGTAGGATTATACAAAATTTTTTGTGAATATAGTTCAAAAGCATCGTTTAATCTGTTTGTATAATAGCTGGCAGAGAAGAAGGAATCGAATAAAATACTTTCGCTCCATGATGAAATATTACATACTAAATAATTAAGATTAGTAAAATATTCATCTTTAATTGATTGGCGCCAATGTGTATTCTTTTCCAGAAATAAATCGTTTGTATTTTCCCATATTTGAGAAATATATATTTTATAATCAAGAATGTCTCTTCTGTCTAAAATCAAAATTAAATCTGTGTTTAAACTATTTGCCTTTTCTTCTTCAATTTCTGAAATATTCAATGAGTTTGCATAATTAAAAAGATCTTCATATTCTGAGGCTAATTCATTATATAATTGAAATAATAGTTTTGAATTCGTTTCTAATTTAATATTATTAGAAAAAGCATATGTGGTTATATAATGAATAAACGCGTTTTTCCAATTATAAATTTCTGTTTCCAGCCATTTTGGAATTGAAGAGAAACATTTATCAAAATTAATAAGAAAATCAACCGTATTATTTAAGAAATCCTCGGATTCATTAATAATAGATTCACAAATATCCTGAACCTCCGGTAAAAAATAAGAATCGCAGTCGTATCCATAATCTTTTAATAAAGATACTAATGGTTCCAGATTTTCTTGCCAGTTAATATCAGAATTTTCTTTTTCTTGCGCTAAACCTAATAATAAACCATAATGAAGAGTGTCATTATAAACGGATTCATTTCCGGTTTTTTCAAAATTTCTATATTTATTTAGAAGATTATTATATTTTTTATTAAGTTCATTATAATAAAAATTTTCGCTGCTATTTATAGATAATGATGATAAAAAAGTGTATTCATTTTTAAGAGAATTTAAAATTTCTTCTTCTTTTTGTAAATTTGATAATAAAGCGGCTAATACATTCTGTTCATTTTGAATAATAAGACCAATTTCATTCAATTTAGTTAATTCTTCTTCATAAAGAGCAAGTGAATTATAATAAGCATTTTTCGCATCTTCCCATGCTTTAATATATTCAGATTCATTTACTTTATTTGAGTAATATTTGTCAGCATAGTTTGCAACAGCTTCCGCAATAATCGTTTTTCTTTCCCAATGAAGAACAAGTGCTTTGGCTCTTAAAAGCGCAATTTGATATTCATCAAGACAGAAATCTTCACTTGATGATCCAGATGAAAGAATATCCTTTAACACTCCAGTTCCCAATAAATCAGTATAATTTTCATAAATTCTTTTATATGAATCCCTCGCTTTTTCTATATATNACTTATATGCAGAATAAAGAGTTAATATTTCATTTATTCTCTCGAATTTATACGTTGGAAATTTTAAATAGTCAATGTTTAAAACTAAATTAAGCAGTTCATTAATAGGCATATTATTGTTAAGTATTTTTATTATTTCATAAAAATATTCCTCTGGATTGTAATTGCTAAAATTTAGATTATATTCAGTTTCTAATTTGGTAATTAAATTTTTATTTTGATAAAACAAAGGTTTCTTTTTTTCATTTTCAATTTGATTTTCTAATTGTTTTTTTCTACCCATGTCAACTGAATAAATATTTAATGCTTCTTCCCAGATAAGCAGAATTTCATCGTTTAACCATTCAATAAAATCTGAATCGATTGGGTCTTTTTGAATAAAGCCATATTCCATTTGCCAAAAATTAATTGCTTCTTTAATACTTAAGGCAGTAGAAGCGAATGTTAAATACATATCAATTAACGCTTCTGTTTTTGTTGTTCCTTCTCCCAGGCGCATATTCATATTCAATTCGAATTCTTTTTTTGCATCAAGGATATTTTTTTCGAATTCTTCCGAGAGATTAATAAAATGTTTTTCTCCTGATTCAAGCAATTCTTTTGCGTTTAATTCCCATTTTTTTCTTTCTTCTTCAAATTCATTAAAAGCGGCAAGCCAAACATCTTCACCATCAGAAAAAAGTTTAAAGGAATCCTGCTCCCATTCAATACGCCTGATAAAAAATCTTTCCTCGGCTTCTTCCCATGCTCTAAGTCCTTTTTCAAATTGTTCTTTGTAGAGACGAAGCCATTCGTCTCCTAATAAAGCAAGATCGCCAATACCGGCTTCTGCTTGTTCTATTCTGATATTTAATTCTTCTATCCCCGTTTTACATGTTTTTTCTGTTTCAGTAATTAAATTGTCCGTAAATGATTTTACAACTTCTTTATTAATTACTTTATTATTTAAATTCCAAAGGTCTTTATTCCTTTTACTTAAAAAAATTCTTTCTTCTCTTGCAGCGATGTTTTCAAATTCGCGTTTTATCTCACTTTTTTTATTTGCCGCTGTTTCATATATTAGAGCGGAAATATTATCCCGTAATTCAGACGGAATGTACGCCAGAAGTTCCGGGAAAAGCTGAGTAATGATATTATCTAAAGAAGCACTTGCGGTATTAATAATATTTTTTGTGTTAAGCTTCCATTTATTAATATCATCAGAACTTTCATGAACTATAAGAGAGTTACCTGTTTTATTGTCAAAAATTACATTTCCATTGTTATCAAGATGCCAGGAATATCCCTTTTGAGTATCTTTTAAATTTTTATTAATATCAAAAATTACTTTTTCGGCAGCCTCTCCGAAAAACCGTTCAAACAGCCAGTTAGAAAAACGAGTTTCCAATTCTTTATTGCTCCAATTTATAATTTGATTTTTTGCTTCATCAAAAAGAAAAGGATCTTCATAAAAATTGACAGCAATGAGTTCCCATGAGCAGATAGCCTGATTTAAACCTAATTTAGCCTCTGTAAGCCAGAGGTCTGGATTAATTTCCCTGTCTGCTCTGCTGAAGGAATTATCAAAAATAGTTTTATTAAAGCCNTTTATTTCTCCTTGTAANGAAGATGAAGGCTGGGCGAAAGCCATTGACGGAAATAATCCAAATAAAAAAATCGTAGTTAAAATTATTGAAATNGTTTTATTAAAAAATTTGTTAATCATAAAGTACTCCTATTTGATTTTTTTACTCCGCTCAAGCGGAATATTTTTTGAGAAANAGATAAAAGCGAAGGAATTACAGTTATNGAACAAATACATGAACATGCTACCCCGATTGCGCTTACTAAGGATAATATGCGAACTAAAGTATTAGCTCCTTCTGTTAAAAAAAGAAAAGGAACCGCGCCTGCGACAGTTGTACCGCTTGTTGCCAGCAAAGCGGGAAGTTTTTGCCTGAGCGCTAAATAGATATTTAAACTTGTAATTATTTTTTCTGTCTTCATTCTTGATTTAATACTGTCCACACAAAGAATTGCGGCGTTAACTGTCATACCGCTTACGACAATGAAGGCGCAAGCAATGGCAGAATTATAAGCGCTGCCTGATAAAACTAAAATTATTGCCGGAATTGCCAAAGAAGACGGAATAGCGCTTAAGATTAATAAGGGAATGGAAAAAGATTCATTAATTGAAGCGATGATCATGTAGCAAAAAATAACTGCCAAAATAAGAGAAAAAACGCTTGATGATAATTTTTCGCTTTGTTTGATTGCCTCCGGATCAAACTCGATTGAATAACCAGGAGGTAAATCTAATTTTTTAAATAATGTTGAAAGTTCTTGTTTTACACGGCGCGGATCCATAGGTTTTGTGGAAATGGTAATCGAGGCTGTTCTTCGTCTATTGTCTCTTTTAATGTTGGAAGGTTCCGTTTCTTCTTTAATTCGCATAAGAGACTCAACTGGAATATAACCTGCGGTTTTTTCATTTCCGGTTGAGACAAGCAGTCTAAGCACTTCTTCTCTTGATTGGCGAAAAGGCGAACCGCTTGTTTTTATTCTTACATCTGTTTCTCCGTGTGAATCAATTCTCTTGTAGGCGACGGGTCCATAAACTCCCAATCTTATTCTGGAAGCGGCATCAGAAAAACTAATTTTTAATTCAGCGTCCTTAGAGATGTTCGCGAACACTTCTCTATCCGGCAGAAAAATTAGTTTTCTACTTCCATCTTTAAAATTGAGAACTCTTTCCTTAACCAATGGATGATTTGAACAAATATACGCGAGTTCTCTTGCAAGTTCCCTGCATTTTTTGTCCTCATCACCGTAAATATTTATTTCCCAATAGTGTTCGTTCACTGAACTTTCATGAAAGAAAACGAATCCGCCGGGAATGTAAATATTTTTGGCTGCTTCTCTTACATTTTGTGATTGCGTTTGTTTTGGATCAAAAGAAATAAGTAGAGAACCGGAGCCGATCCTCGCTCCTGTTTCTACATTTTTTACACCTGGGATTTTAATTAGATTTTCACTGTAAAGCGCGAGAAGTCTGTCGGTTTCTTCAGCAAGTAAACCTCCGTCAAATTCAATTTGAGCGTAAACCGAATCCTCGGAACTATAACTGGAAGTGTCAACGCCTTTTGTAAATAACATTAGAATTGCCGTTAGAGTTATACAAACACATACAAGTAAAATAAAAACAGGGTGATAAATGCAGTATCTTAAAGTTTTTGCCAATAATCTGCAAATAGAATTGAAAATTTTATTTCCTGTTTTTTGGATTAATAACGGCATTTTAAAATTCCATTTCTTTTTAGTATTCAAATTCCAAAGTAAGAGCGGCGGGAGAAGTGTTAAACTTAAAATTAAAGATGTTATGCTAACGACAGAAATCGCGCTTGCGATAATTTTTACATTAGTTTCTTCTATAGAAAAAAGCGGAAGAAGCGCCGCTACTGTAGTAGCTCCGCCTGCAATTAATGGTCCGGTCAGCGAAGACAGCGAAATTGAAGCGGACGAGTAACTTGAGCATTTGCGAAGTTTTTCTGAGCAAAGAATAACAGCGTCAATCGCTGTACAAACTCCCGCCGCTATTCCCGCCAAAATGAGCCTGTCAGGAGAAAAGCCGCAAATTGAAAGAATAGCGATTGAAATTAAGCAAATTAAAGGAATCGCGAGAGCGCAAAATAAGCCGGAAAAATCAACGCCGTTTTTTTTGTTTAATAAAAAGCAAATAAAAACAACCATAATTGCGCCTAATAAAGCGGCGTTAAAAACAGATTTAAAAGCAGAGTTTTCTTCGGCTCCAAGGTCGGAAAGCACAGTGAATTCCAATGGTAATGACAGCGCCGCAATTTCTTTTTTAATGTCCTTGGACAATTTTCGCAAATCAGCGCCGTATCGGCTCATGATGGCGATACTTGCTGTTTTTTTTCCGTTTAGACGCGAATAAATATCCGGTTCGCGCTGGTGTTCAGAGATATTCGCGATATCAGAAAGATTAATAAATTTTCCTTCTCCAAGAGGAATTAACGCTTTTTCAAGTGATGAATAACGTCCATCCACGGTAATGATAATTTCTCTGTTACCTTGTACAATCATTCCACCGGAAAAAATTGAGTCGTTCATTCCAAGAGAAGAAGCAATAAAAGAAGGTTCTAATTTAAGAAACGCGAGTTTTTCCTGATCCATTGCTATATAAATTTCTTTTAAACCGGCGCCGGAAATTAATACTTCGCCTGTTCCTTCCAGGCTTTCAAATCTGGGTTTGACAATTTTTTCCAGTAAATAGGCGGCGTTATCCGAATCCTCCGCAATCACAGCGGCAGACCAGACAGGAACTCTGGAATTATTAGAACTTAAAATTTCCGGTCTTTGCGCAGATGACGGAAGCGTTTCATAAACATTTTGCGCTGCGTCGCGTACAGCTTCATATCTTCCTTTTGCTCCTGATTTGAATCGAATATAAACGCTGGATAAACTATTTTCACTGGAACTCTGTACCGAATAAACGCCGGGAATTGAAAAGAGCGCGTCTTCCATTGGAATCGTAATACTTCTTTCAATTTCCGCGGCGTCAATTCCATAATGTTTAATTTTTATTACATAAGAACCTCCTGAATTTTGATAAACTTTACTTTGGGAATTAATTATAACGAATAAAGATACAGCGCAGATTCCGGCAAGTATACAAAGGGCGGCTTTTTTTCTTGTTAACCAGGAGATCACAATTTTCATTTGTTATCTCCTGAATTACGAGTGTGTATCCATTTAAAATAACGAATAAGTACCGGAGGAATCGCGAAAAGACTCAGAAGAGTAGAAGCGATAAGTCCGCCCAACATCGCCGCTGCCATGGATTTTTGTGAATTGCCAAGGGGACTGAATATAAGAGGTAAAAGCGCGAAAATTGTAGTTATCATTGTTATTAAAATTGCTTGAACGCGTTCGCAAGCGCCGCGGTACACTGCGGCTGCGGCGTTAAAACCGTTTTTAATTTTTTCGCTGCTTATTTCAAAAAGAATAAGACTGTTATTTACAACAAGCCCAAAAAGAGTTGTAAGCCCAAGGATTGCCCCAGAATCAATTTTCGCTCCTGTGATTAAAAGCGCCGGTCCAGCGCCAGCGAGAGAAAAAGGAATGCTCATCATTAAAATAAGGGGGAGCAAAAAAGATTCAAACTGAGCGCCCATCGTCATAAATAATAAAATCAAAACAAAGAAGACATAAATAATAAGCGAATTTTTATAACGTATAAAAACAGATTCATCCGCTCCCATAAACCANGAATATTGCGCGGCGAATTTCTTTATAGCGGAACTTATTTCTTTTTTNGAAGAAAAGTCAGCGTAAATAACATCNGNTTTATCAAGCCGCGCGAGAGACGCTTCCGCTTCTCTGCGCTCAATTTGTCCAAGAGANCCAAGGTAGACAATTTTTCCCTGCTCTGTTTTAATAGGAATTTTTTCCAAATTTTGAATTGTGTTTACAGTGTCCGCGTTATTACCTATTACGCGCACATCCAAGGGTTTACCTTCAATTTCAAGCCTTGTTGTTACAATGCCTTCGTTAAGAATGTAAAGAGTTTCGGCTATTTGCGCCGCAGGTATTGAAAGAAAAGCAGATGCTTCTCTGTTAGGGATTAATCGTAATTCAGGTCTTTGTCCAAGCGGCCGGAAATTTACATCTTTTTTCGCGGATTTAAAAGTATCATTTGTAATTTTAAAACGATCAATTAATTCTTCCCTGTCTTTTCCCTTAATAACAAAGGTACTCTCCGCTGACAAACCAAGTAAAACTTCTGATCTATCTTTTGGAAAATAAACAGATATAGATTCATATGAGCCTAGAATTTGCTTGTTCGATTCTATAGCGGATTTAATTTCCGCTAACGCTCGTTCAGGTTTTACTCTTTTTTCTATAACGCAGCGGAAGATCATTTCTTCTTTTCTATAGTCAATATCCGCCCTTCTGCCAACGTCATCTTTTTCAGCTCCGGCTCTTCCATATACAGTTTTTACAGACGGCAGCCCTGTTATGAGGTTTTGGAGAATCTTCGAATTCAAAAGAAGGTTTTCGAGCAAAGTTCCATGCGTGGAAAGCGCTGAAACAATGACTTCTTCCGCATCATCAGGATTAATAAATGTTATAGGACGCGATAAAAGTATAACACCACCAATGATACTTAAAATCACGGCATTGACAAATATTTTCCCGGGACGACGAAGAAGATTTAGGAGAACAATGGAATACTTGTTTACAAGGCTGCCGTCTGTAAAAACTTTTTTTATATTAAATATTTTTAATTTAATTGCATTTTTTTTATTAGCGGTAAAAGAGTAATTAAAAAACAAAAGATACAGCGAAGGCAGAAAAAATTGAGCATAGATCCAGCCGGCTGTTACTCCCGCGGTAAGAGCTACTGCTATATCGCCGAAAAGACCGCCTAAAGGACCTGGAAGCATAATTATCGGAACAAAGACAAGAGAGGTTGTTATTGTAGAACCAACGCTGGATCCCGCGATAGAATAAACCTTGCTTGAAATTTCTTCTGGCGAAGGAGCGGTTTCGTTTTTTCCAAAAGCGCGGAAAAGAAGATCAATAACAATTACGCTAATATCAGAAACAAGTCCTATTCCCATAGCGAGTCCGCCAAGGCTCATCCCGTTTAAGGATTTTCCCATAAGGGAAAGAACACAAATTGCGGCAGAAGCAGAAATTGGAATAGACAGCGCCGCAAGCAGACTGTATTTTAGTCTGCGGATAAAAAGTAAAAGTACTGTAATTACAGCCGCTGCCCCAAGAAACGCCGAAATTAAAAGCCCAATAATCCCGCTTATTAAGGAAATGGAAGAATCTGTCACAATTTCTATTTGAGTGTCACGCGAAAATAACTCAGAGGCTTCATAGATTATTTTCTTTATTTCACGCGATAGCTTTAGAGGATCTGCTCCGGGTCTCCTGTAAATTTCAAGAGCCGCGGCTTCCTTCCCATTGTATACAAAAATGCTTTCTCGTTTTGCCGCGGAAGTAATAAATTTTCCAGCGTCTTCGGCTTTAAAAGTTCCGCTTCCAATGGGGAGAATAATATTTGATAATTCAAATATCGAATCTGGTTTACCGGAACTTACAATCACAAGTTCCATATTTCCTTCGCTTGCGTTTCCCGCTGGAATATCGGATGTTTCCTGTGATAAAATTTTAATAAAATCCGATGGTGATAAACCAAGAGCGGCAAGGCGAGGCACATCAAGGGCAAGTTTTTCTTCATTTACTTCACCGCCGACAAGTATTATTGAGCCTATCCCATTAATTTTTCTTAAACGCGCCTGTAATTCGTATTCCGCGAGTTTTCGCGCGAATTCTTCGCTGCCGTTACGCGAACTTACCGCGATAACCGCGTGCGTTTCATTCGCGAAGTCTCCGGATGTAACAGTTGGTTTTAGTACTCCTTCGGGAAGACCAGGGTATATAGCGTCAACCGCTTCGCGGACAAGAACGGATGCCGCCATAGGGTCTGTTCCCCATCGAAAATCAAGACTGATAAGCGAGCGGTTATCGCGGGAAACGCTTTTCATCCTTTCAAGACCTTTAATCGGAGAAAAGCCGTCTTCCAGCGGAATTGTAACCATGCTTCTTATTTCGTTAGCTGCCATACCAGGATAGTTTGTTTCTACAGTAACCTTTGGAACAAAAAATTCCGGGAGCCGGTTTACAGGAAGCGAGAAAATAGAAAATATTGCAGCTATGATTAACGCCGCAAGAATCATAATTACAGTTACAGGGCGGCGGACAAAAAGATTTATTAAGTCTTTCATATAATTCCTACTTTATTAGAGATATTTTCTGAGGTTTATCATTGATATTTCCAAAACTGTCCTTTAATCCGGCAGCGATTTGGAAAACAACAATTCCAAAATTTGTTGTGTTATTCAGGTTTCCTGCAATTTCTATTCTTTGAAATTCTCCCCATTCTAAATGCGGCTTTTTAATTGTAAAATTATCAGCTTTTATATGGCGGGGCGAAAAACTTAAAACATTGTTTGTAGTTTCAACGCGGAAATTCTCCATAAGGGAAAATAAATCAATGAATGCGTTTTCTGCGCAGGAGAAATATAATTCTATCCATGTTTCAACGCTTTCTCCAGGAATATAATCGACATCAGTTAATGGAAAATCATTTAAAAGAGAATCTGTTCCTGCATAAACAAACAACGGATCGATTTTATTCGATGGAGTTATTGGTATTCTAAACCCTATCAATTGCGGCGGTTTTGATTTTTTCCCATTCGCAAAAATCCTGTAAATATATTCTTCTTTGCTTTCATTGCCCGCACCGTCTTTTATTCCGGGTTTTAATCTCAATGTAAATCTGCTTTCATAAGCGGGAATTCTTTCAAATTGAAAAATAAATTCTTTTAAATACCCAGGTTCAGTGAGTAAAACAGGATTAGGACCATCTTCTATAATTAAAAAACTTTTAACAGTTACGCTGTCTACAGGTTCTGAAAAAGATAGAAGAATTTTATCATCTTTTTCCATATCCTGATTATCGATATACGTTTCAGCAGCGCTCGAAAATCCTCTGTCGCGCGTTAGATTAATAAATTCACCTTCTTTTGTAATGCGCTGCGCGTATAGTAGAAATGGTATTTCGCGATCTGTTTTTGTAAAAAATACGCTTAAAAAATCGTTGTTGATATTCATTCCATTTATATCTGTTAAAGATGTTGAATAACGTATTTCGTATTTATCGCTTTTATTCCACGGCTCGGAAGGAGTAAAAATAGCAAGTTTATCATCATTATGCAGTGTCCATAAACCTGTCATTGAAGGAGTAAAAGAAACATTGTCATACAATGTGTTTATTAGCACAGGTATGGAAAACTCAAGTTTTATTTCTGTTCTTGGATCATTTATTTCTTCATACAATGAAGGCGAGTATGAGATTAGCACAGGACGAGTGTTATCAGGTCTTGTAGAAAAATTTCGATTAAAAACGTTATCCATTGACAAGCCTTCGGTATTATTCGCGTCAGCGGAAAGATTCAGAATATAATCGGTATTAGTTTCAAACGGTGTTAATGGGGAAAAAATAACTTTTTTCCCGCTCCATTTAAAAGTTCCTTTTACGCTGTTTCCGTTTCCTGTAAGCGAAAAATGTTTCTCCACGCTTGCTTTATTTGGATTATGAGAAAAACTCAATGATACTTCGAGTTTTTCAGGTTCTGAATGATATCCATCGCCGGGAGTCCATGATGTTATTTCAAATTGAGAGAATTTTAAAATGTCACAAGAATTAAAAGATAAAAATATAACTATGAATAACAAATAAAATTTATTTTTCATTTAACTGCCTCCACAAAGATAACCATATCTTCTTTCATAAAAATGCCGGTTTCGGAACTTATGCCGTTCTTGCCTCCGGGAATTAAAATTTTGTAAAAATTTGGAATTGCGTTTTCCGAAATCGTAATGCCTTCCCAGCACATAAGCAGACGATCGCTAGAAACCCAATCAGCATCTTTAAGAGCGACTGGAGAAAGCGTTCTTGGAAAGAAAGGCGTTAGCGTTATCCTTTGAATAATGTTTTGTTTTTCTTCTAAGTTGAAAGGAAGAGAAAAACGAATTGAAAAAGATAATTCTTTATCTTCAGGATCGATTTTTACAGGCAGCACATTGTTGTGTTCGGAAAAATCATTTATAAAAATATTATCTTCATCAACATAAAGAGAAAGAACGTATAAATAAGGAATATTTGGAATAAAATTGATTTTATAATCGGTTCCGATTTTTAAACCTTCGCTGTCTTTCGCATCATTCGAAATTGTTATAGAGTATACGGTTTCGGGTTCAGGGCTTTTTGTAAAAATATAAACGACACTTTTTTCCGATAAATATTCTGTTCTGCCTGTTAAAGATGGTTCAAAGCGAATCGATCTTAATACACTTTCTCCCATTGGTTTATTAAAAGAAACCGCAATACCATCACCGTATTCTAAACCGCTTTCAATTTTTGCGCCGGTTGGATACCATGCTCCGTTTGAATTCATAACCGGGTAAATATCTGTAACATAAGGTAAAACCCTGTCAAAATCTGTTGTGAAATATCCGGAATATGTTTTTGGGAGAGGAACTCCATCCTTGCATTTTGCCGTATCTTTAATATTCCAGCGATAAACAAGCCACGGGGTAAGAGCTTTGTCTGTTGTTACGGTTAGTATTTTATCATCGGAAGACCATACATAAGTTTTATTTCCGATACCTTCGAGTATCAGCGCGTTTTCTACAGATAACTTTTCCATGGATTGAGAAAAATGGAATTCAAATGATATATTATTCACGTTTACAGAAGCGCCGCTTGCGGGATAATGCCATTCAAGTACAGGCGGGATGTTTTTATTTACTGCATAAAATGGCACATAACGATCAAGACGAAGTTCTCTGCCGTCCGACGAACGAAGAATACCCATTAAACTCAATGTGTAACGAATACCGGGAGTCCAGCCTGATACCGGAATAAAATAAAGTTCGCTGCCTCTCCAGAATTTATCTCCTTTTACAGCGCCAAAATCAGAATTAATTTGAATAATTTCTTCAGCGTCTTTTTTTATCATTTCGGCGTTAAATTTTAAAATTACAGGGCTGTACTGATCCGGCAAAAGCGTATCTATTTCTTCCGGCTCAATATGAATTTCTATCTGACGTAAATCCATAAATCCGCACGAAATAAAGAGAACGGCGCATAATAATGTAAATAATTTATTCGCTTGTCTTAACATTCATTCCCTCCCTTAAATCAGAGTCAGGGCGAAGTACAACAAGCTCGCCTGAGTTAACGCCGGTGACTTCGCGTTCTTCACCATAAGAAACGCCAAGTAAAACTTTTCGCTCGCTCAGGCTGCTGCCGTTAATTACAAATACGCTTACTTCATTATTTTTCTGGTTAAAAATCGCTGACTCGGGAATAAAAACAGCTGCCGTTGGAAGTCCCAGATTTACAGTAACGCGCGCGAACATACCGGGTTTTAGTTTGCTTGCATCCGATACGCCGATATCGCGAAGTAAAACACGGACTAAAAAACTCAAACTCTGGCTGTCCGCCTGCGGATAAACCAAATCGACAACGCCGGTTTTTTTCTCACCTGTTCCGTCAATTAAAACAGAAGCATTCATCCCTTTTTCTATCCGCAGCGCGTCTTTTTCCCGAACCGGAAAAATGGCGTATAACGAAGCTATGTCAATAATGCTGATGATTTTATCCTGAGGTTTTATTCGCTCCCCTTCTTCAAGATAACGGGCGCCTACAATACCGGAAGCCGGGCATCGTATTGTCAGTTCCGCAAGCGCGATGTTAGCGGAAGCAAGTTCTTTTTCCGCCGCTTCAAGTCTCGCGTTTGCCGCTTCCAGTTCAGCTTTTAATCCAGATGTCATAAGTTGAATAAGAGCGTTTTGCTTTTCTGTTAAATCATGTGGAATAGGGATTCCGGCTTTTAACAGGTCTTGATCCCTGCAGCCAATTTTTCGAATATTTAACTCTCTCTCCATTAACTCAATTTGTTCCCACTCTGTATCAATAGTGAAGCGGCTGTAAAGAATGGCTTCTGTGTGAATGCCGCCCGCTTTATAAAGAGTTTCCTGATTCAAATGTTTGCGGTTATTTTCATTCCATTTTCGTTTCGCAAGCTCAAGTTCAGCATCAGCTTTTTCCAGGGCAAAAAGCTGCGCCTCGGCTTGAAACATTCCTTCTAACAATCTTGAATTGGCTAAATTGCGGGCGGCAATGACTTGCGAATAATTATTTTCCGCTCTTTCTACAGCAAGATTAATTTGCGGGTTTTCAAGTTGAATAACAAGAGTACCCTGATTTACGAAATCCCCTTCGCGGAAATAAAGTTTTTTAATCACCGCTTCCTGCGGAGATGTTATATCAACTTTGCTTAAAAATGATAAACTGCCAAAACCGCTTGTCTCGTCCGGTATTTCGCGTACAAAAGCCGCCGCGCCTTTTACCATTCTTGCTTCATTAATTAAATATTTGTCTTTTTTCCCGCAGGAAAAAAACAATAAAAGTGTTAACAGTAATAAAAATAAAATTTTAATTTTCATTTATTCCTCCTTTTTTCTTACCGCAAAACCTGCGGCGAAATTGATTTTGTAAAAACTTCAAGCTCACCGGGCTGTAAATCCAGAAAACGTTCAATTTCACGTTCAGCTTCCAAAAGAGCGTTTGCCGCTTCTACAACCGCTATCTCTCTTTGTGTTTGTTGAATTAATGTTTCCATTAATTCCAATCTTGTAATTTGACCAAGCCCTAATCTGATTTCTTCGACATTGCAGCGTTCGCTGCCAAGAGATACGCTTTCCAGAGACAA
>JGI24694J35173_10001937_pt1 | contig 17707 bp, 14 predicted proteins | sample TergutCo191P1_FD_35173 | JGI IMG/M metagenome (IMG submission 35173) | reverse complement strand
TTTGTTAAATCTCCGTCGCCCAGAGATATTTCTCTTAAAATTAAATGGATATCTTTAAGCGGGGTAAAAATCTTCCGCATAAAAAATAAAAGCAGCAAAAGTCCAAGAGCCAAATATATGCCGCCGAATATTATTTGCGTTTTCCGGCTGTTTTGAATTTCGCTGTACAAGTGCTGCCCGTCAAAATCGCATGCCGCAATTCCAACAATCTGCCCTTTGGAATTCCTGATAGGAGTATACACAGAAATCAACCAGCCCCATCCTTCATAAAACACAAGAGCGGAAGCTGCGGTAACGCCTTCTTCGTATGCTTTTTTAAATGCGTTATCATATCCGGTTGTATCATCTTCTTCGCCAAGATGAGAAAAATGTTCTTCATCATCAGGTTCAGCGCTGCCGTCAATTATAAATCTCCAAATGCTGCCGCTTCCGGGCGCCATTGTGTAGAGATAAAGACAGCCTGTGTATCCCTTTAATTGAAAAAGATGTTCCCTGGTTTCTTCATAAAAAGGATCGCTTTCATCAAGTGATTTAGCTAAGGCTTCAAATAAATCGCCGTCTACAAAAGAAGCTGCTTTTTCTACTATCTGAAAACCTTGATCGGTAAATGTAGCAACAACGGCGTTTGATAATTGTTTAATACCCATTACAGCGGTAATAACGCTTATAGCCACAATGAATGTCGAAAAAAGGGTAATAAATAAAAACTTTAAAGACTTATGAATCTTCACTATAACTATCCTTTATACAATAATACCATAAAATGAATATATTTACAAACCCGATTATCAGCCGTTTTGTGAATAACGCTCTAAAAAACGTTTCATTCTGCCGCTGGAAGGGTTATCCAGCAGTGAAGGAGGTCCATATTCAATAACAACACCCTCGTCAATGAACAGAATTGTATCCGCGACTTCGCGCGCAAACTGCATTTCGTGCGTGACAATAATCATGGTTGTGTTTTTTTCGGCAAGGCTGCGGATTACTTTAAGCACTTCGCCTGTCAGCTCCGGATCGAGAGCTGAGGTCGGCTCGTCAAAACACAAGATATCAGGTTTTAAAGCCAGCGCTCTTGCGATTGCTACACGCTGCTGCTGCCCGCCTGATAACTGATGAGGATATAAATCTTTTTTTTGAGATAAACCAATTTGATCAAGAAGCTGAATACTTTCGCTTTGTATTTTTTCTAAAATTATTTTTTTATTTTTTTTATAATCCGGTAATTTTTGCGCCGCCAGCTCGCGGGCAAGCGAAACATTTTTAAGCGCCGTGTGCTGAGGAAATAAATTAAAACTTTGAAACACAAGCCCAAAGTGCAGTCTTTTCCGGCGGATAACAGATTCGTCGTAATGAACATGTTCGCTGCAGTCGATCAATGTTTCACCGCGAACAATTATCTGCCCTGCGCTTGGTTTTTCAAGAAAGTTTAAACAGCGTAAAAGCGTTGTCTTTCCGCTTCCGCTGGAGCCAATGACGGCAAGAACCTCGCCTTCATTCAAAGAAAAACTGATGTCGTTTAATACTTCGGCGGAGCCAAAATGTTTTGCCAATGACTTAACTTCTAGAATTGACATTTCTACGCCTTAAAATAACTTAATCTTTTTTCGGCATATCCAAACAAAAGCGTAAGGATTCCGACAAATAGCAGATAAAACGCGCCCGTGTAAAACAACGGCCATATAATCGCTCTTGTTGCGGCAAATGTTTCCGCAACTCTTATAATTTCCACAACCATGATCACGCGCGCAAGAGCTGTGTCTTTTACAAGGGTGATAATTTCGTTTGACATGGGAGCTGTTATTCGTTTAATAACCTGAAGAAGAATGACGCGAAAAAAAATCTGCATCTTTGTCATTCCTAAAACCTGCCCTGCTTCATACTGGCTGTGGGAAATACTTTCAATTCCGCCGCGGTATATTTCACTGAAATAACAGGCATAGTTGATAGAAAACGCGATAATTGCCGCGTTGATACGCGACGATATGGGTGCGCCGAAAATAAATCCCGGCACATAAAAAACAATAAAAATCTGGAGCATCAAAGGAACTCCCCTGATGCACCAGACAAAAACTTTAACTATAAACCTGAGCGGCGCAATCTTTGACATTGACCCGAATGAAATTATCAAGCCAAGCGGCAAAGCAAATAAAAGCGTCAGCGAAAAAAGAAGGCATGTTACCTGAAAACCATGTAATAACCTTAATGTGACCGCCCAGAAATCCATTAAAATAAATTATCCCTTAAAATTTGTATCAAGGATAATTGTGTCTTCAAGTTTATATTTTACCGCGAGATCCCACAATTTTCCTTCGTCATCAAGTTCTTTAAGAGCGTTGTTTACTTTGTTTCTCAGATCGCTTCCTTTTTTAAAACCAACCGCGTAGACTTCATAGTCTAACTGAATGTCCGCAATCATCAAATCGGAATAATCACCTGAACCGGCAAGCCTTCTTGCGAGCAGAACATCGACCATCGCGAAATCGACAGCGCCTGATTTTACTTCCAGGAATGTATTAACCTGCGCAGGCGAGCCGACAATCCTGCCTGAGTTTCCAATTATTTCTTTAGCCGCGGTTTCACCGGCGGATCCGCTTTCTGCTGCAACTGTCTTTCCGAATAAACTATCGATGCTGTTAATTTCACTCGCTCTTGCGGATCTGATAACAACACACTGCTGATTAAGCATATAACTGTAGCTGAAATCTACCATTACGCTTCTGGGCACTCCGTTTTCTGAAGAGTTAGCTGTAAATCCGTTCCAAATCGCGTTGATGGTACCGGCTTCCAGTTCCTGATATTTGTTTGCCCATTCAATTTCTTGAAACTCAACCTTCATGCCCAGTTTTTCGCCGACGAGCAATGCAAGCTCGGTGTCAAAACCAGTCCAGTGTCCGGCAGCGTTCCTGTAATTCATCGGTTCATATTCAGTAACACCGCAAATAAGCTTACCCTCGGTCTTGCCGCCGCATGATGAAAAAAAGGCCATTCCCGTTAAAAGAAGAACCGCCAATGCCAAATTAAAAAATCTTTTCATAACATTTCTCTCCTTACTATTATAAGTAAAATTTGATAATATCAGTTTATAATATAATTATAATTCATACAAGTAACATTAATTTACAGACGCTTTACATAACACCTCTATTAGTGCTATACCTATAATATCCATTATGAATAAATATATTATTACAGTAGAATCCGAAGCTTTCGAAGGCGTTAAAAGAATAGCTATGAAAGTTGCGGCAGATTTTGAAAAAGCAGGCGGTATTCTTCCCGAAATTCTGCAAACGTATACGGGTGAAAATCAGGAAAATTCGATAATTTTCGCGACATTGGGTAAAAGCCCTATTATGGACGCTTTAATCAAAAACGGTAAATACGATCCGTCTTCTATCAGCGGTAAAAGAGAAGTTTATCAAATTAAGTACATCGGTAAAACTCTGCTGATTTGCGGAAGCGACAAGCGCGGAACAATTTACGGAATGTTCGCGTTATCGGAATATATCGGCGTCTCTCCTTTGCATTTCTGGGGAGATGTTGAACCGGTTCGCAGGGAAAATATTACAATAACCAACAAGATCGAGACAGTTTCTAAAGAGCCAAGCGTAAAATACAGAGGCTTTTTCATAAACGATGAATGGCCATGTTACGGCAACTGGACTTTTAAACATTTTGAAGGTTTTACTTCGGACATGTATGACCATGTTTTTGAACTTCTGCTGCGCCTTAAAGGAAACTATTTATGGCCCGCGATGTGGACATCTTCATTTGCGCTGGACGGTCCGGGAAGCGCCAACGAAGAGCTGGCTGATATTTACGGCGTTGTAATGGGCGCTTCCCATCACGAGCCCTGCCTTCGCGCAAGCGAAGAGTGGGATAAAGTCAGAGGCAAAGAATCCGTTTACGGAAACGAGTGGAATTACTACACAAACAAAAACGGTTTATTAAAATACTGGGAAGACGCTTTAAAAAGAAGCGGCAAATATGAAAAAATAATTACAATAGGCATGAGGGGAGAACGCGACAGTTCTATGCTGGGCGATAATTCTTCCCTTAAAGAAAATATAGATTTATTAAAAGACATTATTAAAAACCAGCGCGATCTTATAAAAAAGCATGTTAATCAAAACATCGACAGCGTTCCGCAGGTTATAGCGCTTTATAAAGAAGTTGAAGAATATTTTTACGGCGGAGAAAACGCCGAAGGTTTAAAAGACTGGAACGAACTTGACGGCGTTACCTGCATGTTATGCGAAGATAATTTCGGCTTTATGCGCACTTTACCGACCGAAGAAACCAGAAACCGCAAAGGCGGCTTTGGAATGTACTACCACTTTGATTATCACGGCGGCCCGATTTCGTACGAATGGATGCCTTCAATATCGCTTGAAAGGACATGGGAACAAATGACCATGGCGTACGATTACGGAATAAAAGATATTTGGATCGTCAATGTCGGCGACTTAAAGTTTAACGAAACGCTTTTGGCGTACTTTCTGGAACTTGCTTATGATTTTGAAAAATGGGGGACAAGCGCGCCTAACAGCATAGACTGTTATACGTCAATGTGGCTGGAAAAAACATTCCCCGATACAGAAACAGCAATCCGCGGAAAAATGGCTGAAGTTTTTCATGGGTATATCAGAATGAACGCGGCAAGGCGCCCGGAAGCGCTTAATGCCGATATTTATCATCCGTGCCATTATTCAGAGACTGACAGAATGTTGGCTCTCGCAGATAAAATAGAAGCGTTGAATGAAGAAGTTTATAACTCGTTAAGCGAAAACGGGAAAAATGCGTATTACAGCACGATATATTTTCCGGCAAAGGCAAGCATAAATCTTTTACGTATGCATTTATACGCGGCTAAAAACAGGCATTATGCAAATCAAGGCAGAAAAACCGCTAATAATTATGCAGCCCTTGTAACCGAATGCATCGAAAAAGATCATGCCCTGATGAAAGAGTTTTCGAATTTTAAGAAAGGCAAATGGGAAGGCATGGAACTTGAACAGCACATCGGTTTTGTTAAATGGAACGAAGACAATTGCAGATATCCGCTTAGGTATCAAGTTGAACCAGCCTACAAACCGCGAATGGTTGTATCGCGCAAAGACAGAAATGAAATCTACACAAAAACCTACGGCAAGCCGATGACCATCTATATTGATGATTTCCTTTACGCGGAAAACGATGAAGTTATTTTAGAAATCGCCAACGACGGAATCGGCGCTCTTGATTATGAAATCAGACAGGAACGATTGAACAACTGGCTGGAACTCAGCACAACAAGAGGCAGAGTTGAATCTTCCAATGAGATTATACTTCGCTGCAACAGAAAAAATTTATTAAACGAAATTCAAATCGCCAAATTAAAAATAATGGACAATGAAACCGCGGTTGCGGTTGAAATAAGAGCAAGAGCTGTTGACACAAGCAGTTTGCCGCAGATGACATTCCTGGAAAACAACGGCGTAATTACCATAAACGCAAACCATTTCTGCGGCAAGAAAGATGTAAACGGCTGCGGTTTTACAGAACTTAAAAATTACGGCAGAAGCGGCTGCGGCATGAAGGTCTTTCCGGTAACCGCGGATTTTTCAAAATGCGCCGCGGACAAAGACAGACCAAGTATCAACTACCGCTTCTTAATAGAAGAAACTAATGATTATATTGTAGAAGTGTGGACTACTCCGACAAATCCTGTTCAAAATAAAAGTTCTCTTAGATTCGTTCTTTCAGATTCACGCGGCAAAAGCCATGTAATTACCGCGGTTTCCAGCGACTTCAGAGCAGGCAGCCCGTCGGATTCAAAGTGGTGTCAGGGTGTACTGGATAACATTCGCATCAATTTGGCTTCTTTTACATTTGAAAAAGGCGTTCAGGAAATTTCTGTAGGCGTTATGGAAGCGGGGCTTGTACTTGAAAGAATATTGATATACAAAATAGATCCGAATGTTTCTATAAACAAGACAATGCCTCTTATTTCGTATCTTGGACCGCCTGAAAGTTTTTTTGTAAAATAAAACCGGTTTAATTATACGTCTTGTTCAAACGCGCTTTTTAATTCCGCAAGAACAATGTCCAGTTCCGCTTTGAACTCAGCCATCTGAGCCGGCGTAATTGTATTAGTCTCACCCATCAACTGAAACTCCAAGTCGGCGGCGATTGCCTGTAGGCTTAATTTTTTAATCTGCCCCGCGTTACTTTTTAATGAATGCACAATTCTGTGGGCTTTTTTTATATCACCCTGATCCAGCGCTCGGCACAGATCTTCGTAACAGTTGGAATTTGATTTAATAAAATATTTTTTAAGCGAATTCTGGAATTCCATATCCGCTTCGGGAGAATCAATATTATCCAGCATTGTTCCGCCGCTTATGGGGTTCAGGTACTTTAACAGACACCGCCACAATTCCTGAGATGTGAACGGTTTGCCGACACAGTCGTTCAAGCCGCTTTTTTTATAAACTTCTCTGTCGTCTGCCATTATATTCGCAGTCATAGCGATAATAGGAACGCCGGTTTCAAGTCTAAGTATCTGCGTTGACGCTTCAAGTCCATCCATAACCGGCATATGCATATCCATAAAAATTAAATCAAACTGTCTTTTATGTTTTAAATGTCTTTCTTCAACATAATCAAAACCGATTTTACCGTTTTCGGCTACAACAGTTTTTAAACCAACTCTTGAAAGATGTTCGCAAATGACCTGCTGATTCATGACATTATCTTCGCACAGCAGAATCTCACCTTCGAACATCGGCTTTTCAATTTCTTTAAGCGAAACTTTTTTCTCGAAAAATTCTTCTTTTGTAACATCTACTGTTTCAAAAGTCAGATCAAAAAAGAACCGGCTTCCGATTCCAGGCGTACTTTCAACAATAAGTTTTCCGCCCATCATTTCTATGATACTTTTTGTTATCGGCAAACCAAGCCCCGTGCCACCGTATTTACGAGTCGTCCCGCTTTCTCCCTGCGCAAACGGTTCAAAAACAACTTCAATTTGCTTGGCTGTCATGCCAATGCCTGAATCTTTTACTTCAAAGTGGAAAGTGATTGTGTTCCCGCTGACTGTAACAACGTCCGTAACAAGTTTTACAATTCCCGTATTGGTAAATTTTACAGCGTTGGAAAGAAGGTTTATAAAAACCTGCCGCAGCCTTGTAGGATCGCCAAGCGGTTTTCTGCCGACACTGGGTTCCGCGTAGAAATGAAGCATAATTCCTTTTTCCACCGCTTTGGGCATAACAAGCGTTCTGCAGCTTGAAAAAAGTTCATGCATATCAAATGGAATTTTTTCCAGTTCCATTTTGCCGGATTCAATTTTTGATATATCTAAAATATCATTAATAATCTGCATGAGCCATTCCGCGTTTGTTTTAATATTGTCTAAATAATCTTTCGTCCTTTTGGAAACAGCATCATCTATTGCCAGCTCGGAAAACCCGATGATACTGTTCATCGGCGTCCGTATTTCGTGGCTCATGTTGGCAAGAAACGACGATTTTGATTTACTTGCGGCTTTGGCGGTATCAAGAGCCGTTTCCAGTTCCTTTTGGTATTTGTTTAATTTTTCGGTTCGTTCGCGGACAAGCGCTTCCAGTTTTATTCCTTCTTTACGCGTTCTAATAATTAAAATGAAAAGAAGAAGAACGACAGATAATAATAAAAGAGAGGAGCCTGCAAGCCAAGGGCGCTGAGCTTCAGCAACTTTAAAACGGTAATCGTAAGTTTTTCTCATCCATTGATCCGCGACCGCTCTTGAATCGAGCATCTCAAGTGCAGTATCCACGATAGAACATAAAATGCTTTCGTTTATATTAAACGCAAAACGTGATTCGGATTTATAATCAAAAATTATATTAGCTTTGTAGCCGACATACTCGTTGTAGTGAGTTATTGCCAATAGCCTGTGCTGGCTGGACATAACCATGTCAACTTCGCCGAGTTCCAATCCTTTGAAAGCGGCATTCGAACTGATATACTCAACTATATGCTGATGACCTGGGAACCAGCGTTTAAAAATCTCTGAATAGACAGAACCCCAAACCAAACCAACCCTTACATCCATAATTTCGTTAATGCTGATGTTAGGAAGCGAATATTTGGAAACCAGTGTATAGTAGTCGATCAAAGTAGGCTGATTCGACCACAAAAAACGCCCTTCCCGATCATGAGAACGGATCATTTCGGCGGACATCTGCGCCTCGCCTTCTTCCAGCATTCTTACAAGCTCGGGCCATTCGGTGTCTTTTTCATTTACAAGATTAAAAGTAAGCCCCGTAAATTCTTCTATCTGCGGAAGCATATCAAAGACAATACCCTGCCACTCTCGTTCATGCATGTTATAAAAAGAAACAGGATAGTTGTAATATTCAGCGACAAAATTAACTGTTTTATTATTATGTAAATATTGTTTTTGTTCATCTGTAAGCCATGAAAATAATTTATATCTTTTAAATTCCAGCTCTCCGCGTTTGTAAAATTCATTAATGCGTCTAAGTCCGTTATTTGCAATAATTTTATCAACAGCCGAAATGATCGGCGCAAGCGAAGGATTCTTCGTTGCCATGGAAACAGGTCTGTATGTCAGCGGATAAAAATGGCTGACTGTCATATCACGGTGCTGTAAAAAATTCGCCTCTATTGTTTGACTGTAAAAGAAAACATCGATTATGCCATTCTTTAACGCGTCATAAACTTGATCGACACTTTTAAGAAGAATAATTTCGTAGGTATCAGGTTCCAACTCGAAAGTTACGGTATTTACAGTGGTAGTGCCTTCGATAAAACCGCAGCGGACAAGGCGGCTGTTTATAATCTCATCAATCGGTTTGCTGTTGTTTAAACGGTAAGTATTTAAAAGACGCGACGCGATTGGTTTTGACATATAATAGGTTAAATGACGCTCCGCCGTAGGTGTCAGCTCACCGGTAAAAGAAATATCCCCGGTTTCAAGCCCGTCAAGAATATCCTGCCAATCATATAACACGGGTTTAAAAGTGATGCCGAAAACTTTAGACAGCCAATCGCATAAAAGCGCGGAAAAACCTTTGACTGCTCCGTTAACATCTTCAAACGCTTCTACACTGACAGGCATTCCGTAAATTAATGTCTGCCCGCGCAGCGATTCTATAACTTTTATTTCATCTCTTGAAATTTCGGGAATGTCGTAAAATGATTCAGGAATAACTCCGCGCTCATCTTTGGGAGAATCTTTGCAGCCAAGAAGTAAAACAGAAATAATTATCGCAAGAATAATCTTTCTAGTTTTCATTCCATCTCCGCTGAAAACTCGCTTAATACTTGATCTAATTCTTTTTTAAGAGCGTTAAACAATTCTTCTGTAACAAGATTGATTCCATCTCTTAAATGGTGTTCCACCTGCGCGGCGGCTTTCTGCAGTTCTGTTTTGCCAACCTGTCCTGCATTCCCTTTTAAAGTATGCGCAAGCCTGTGCGCCAGTTTAATATCTTTTTTGTTGATGGCTTCGCTTATCTCTTTGTATTTATTAATACTGCTGTTATAAAAAACTTTTCTAAGAGTCTTCTGGAACTCAGCGTCCGACTCAGGCAGATTTTCTATCATTGCAGAAGTATCGTCCGGTAAAGCTTCCTTTTTTTCTACAGGCGTAAAATATTTTAAAAGACAGCGCCATAACTCCTGAGAAGTAAAAGGTTTGCAAACACAGTCCTTCATGCCGCTCGCCTTGTAAACATCCATGTCATCCGCCATAATATTGGCTGTCATCGCGACAATCGGAATTGAAGGATCAAGCTCCCGGATTTTCGCGGACGCTTCAAGACCATCCATTACAGGCATGTGCATGTCCATAAAAACAAGATCAAACTGCTTGGTGCCGTTTTTAATTCTGTCGCTGACAGTGTCCACGCCTACCTTGCCGTTTTCCGCAACAAAAGTATCGATGCCTACTCTTATAAGATGTTCTTTGATAACCTGCTGATTCATGACATTATCTTCGCATAACAAAATCTCGCCGTCGAAAAGCGGCTTTTCGATTTCTTTAAGCCCGATTTTTCTTTCCAGCATCTCTTCTTCTGATCTTGGAATTGTACTGAACGTAAGATCAAAACTGAACTTGCTGCCGACTCCCGGCGTACTTTCTACAAAAAGTTTCCCGCCCATCATTTCTACAAGATTTTTGGAAATCGGAAGACCTAACCCTGTGCCGCCGTAGATGCGCGTAGTTCCTGTCTCCGCCTGCGTAAACGGAGTAAATACCCTTTCGATCTGTTCGCTCGACATCCCAATACCAGAATCTTTAATTTCAAAATGCATTGATATAGTATCGTTTGTCATGCTCGTAATATCGGAATGAAGTTTTACCATTCCGGCATTAGTAAATTTAATAGCGTTAGACAAAAGATTTACGAAAACCTGCCTGAGCCTTGTAGGATCGCCGACAGGTCTTCTGCCGACAGACGGCTCGGCATAAAAATGAAGCATAATTCCTTTTTCGACAGCTTTGGGCATAACCAAAGTGCGGCAGCTTGAAAAAAGTTCGTGCAGATCGAAAGGAATATCCTCCAGTTCCATTTTGCCGGATTCGATTTTTGAAATATCAAGAATATCGTTGATAATCTCAAGCAGCCACTTTGCGTTCGTGCGGATATTTTCGATATACTCTCTGGTTTTCGGCGTAAAATCGCCGTCAAGCGCAAGTTCCGAAAAACCCATAATGCTGTTCATGGGTGTGCGGATTTCGTGGCTCACATTCGCCAAGAAAACTGATTTGGAATTATTCGCAGTCTTCGCCGCGTCAAGCGCTTTTTCCAGATCCTTTTGATATCTATTTAATTCCAGAGTTCGTTCGCGAACAAGGTTTTCGAGACGCTTATTTTCATTACTTTTTCTGAAGAGAAATGATAACGGGTTACTTTTGTTCTGCATATATTGCCCACCTTCGGGATGTCAAATAGTTCTTGTTGTCTTTGGAAATTATACCATTATATTGTAGAAAAAACAAGAATAAATATGGTGAAATTCCAAATTTATCTGTATTTTTGGGAAATTTCAATGAATTGTTCTTGAATTTGCATAAAAGCATCGACAATAACAGGGCCAAAATGAGTTCCACGGCCTTCTATTATAATTTTTGCCGCTTCTTCGTACGGCATTGCAGGTTTATAAACCCGCGGACAGATAAGAGCATTGTAAACATCAGCAAACCCCTGCAAAGCACTATCTAAAACTTTCGCAAGCTTTTTTACAGTTATATCGTACCTGCTCAATTTTTAAAACGCGTAACAATCTGAACATTCTAAGTACGCGCAAGAGACGAAGATCGACATTAACAACAAATGGAAGATAGAACGGCAGAATAGCCAAAAGATCGATTATACCCATTGGAGATAAAATGTACCGCAGATGGGGCGGTAGCTTTGAAAGCACAGGATTCTTTGATGAAAAAGCAGGCGGCTTAAAAGGCGAAACCCACAGCCTGAGCAAATATTCAACGGTAAAAATCACGCTGGTGTTTACGATCGCTTCAACATTTTTGTGCATTGTCCCCACTCCATTGTTGTCGTTGGTAATTTATATAGATGTCTATAGTGAAGATAAATAATTATATATTTTGTGTAAATTTACAATTTGGATAATTACTACAACCATAAAACTCACCGTATTTTCCATCTCTAATAACTAATCTTCCATTACATTTGGGACAGATTAATGACTCAATCTTATCTTCTCTATCAGATATATTTTTATGAACCTGATATACATGATTTTTTCTATATTTTTTATCTAGTATATTAATATTATTTAATCTGTCAGTTATTTCTCTTGCTTTTTCAACTGAAATACTGGGTACATTTCTTTTGCATAAAATTACATCAATTAAATCATAATCATATAAAACTGGAATATTTGAAGTAACATTCAATAATTCTCCACTTCCTGCAAAAACAATGATTGGATAATAAAACAAATTCTCAAAATCTGAAAGTACTTCCCTTAGTGCATATACATGTGCCCAGTTCTGTTTTATAGGATTTCTAAATTTTGTTTTATATCTATATATAGATTGAGTCCAGTATTCAGAATTCTCATTTCCATGTATCCAACCGTTATAATTTTTTGTTTCAATAACAAAAATACCATATGTTGAAACAACTACATGATCTATTTGACTGCTTCCTTTGCTTGTCTCAATTAGTAAATCATTAAGAATAAAGTATTCATCTTCTGGCAGTTTCATTAATTGTTTTGCGACACGCAATTCTCCTATACTACCTTTTGTTTTATAGATATTTAATTTTAAAAGGAGAAAGAATAATATTATTAAAAATATTATTAAAATTAGTCCCAAATTAATAACTCTTTTATTATTTTGTAATAATATTTTCAGGAACACAACAATCAGAAAATAGTAAGCCAAAATCAAGGAATGAAGTTTTTCTAAATATCTTCACCCCTGTTTGTCTTCCAGATGATATTATAGGTTCTTGATTTTTATATTCAGGAATCCCGGCAATCTGTAAATTTGCCAAATGATTAATGTACATAGTATAGTTATCTGGAAATGATAAGATATTTACAGGGAAATCATTCCTAATTATTTTATGGTTATAGAATCTATGCTCCTCATCATTTAAATCCGCTTGTACCCAATATTCATAATTTTCTTTTTTAAAGTGATAAAGCATTAAAGCTTCATCTGGTGAAAGTTGGTTAATTATTTGAGCAAATGCAGGATGTGCTTTTGAAGCATTATCTTTAGAAACAGCATTAGCAAGCAGTTCAACAAACATATCAAAAAGAATATTTTCTTCTTCAATATATTTTATACTATCAAAAATTGTACCTGTTATTTTTGGATGTACTTCTACTAATTCATTATCTTCAACTTTATTAGAAACCTTTTTCAAAAAATTTAAATATTTATCATGCATACTCCCTAAATATTCAAATGGCGCTAGAATAAATCTACTTGTTTTAGCAACTGCTTCTAATCCTCCTCCAACTTGTTTAACAGATGGCTGTAAAAGATCTTTGTAGATTTCATCAAATGGTAATATTTTAGATAAATTATCAAATAAACTCATAATTAAATCTATCCTTTATAATATGAAATATTCTAACTTTAAGATTAATATTAAATCAATATACTGGTAATCATCTAGCAACTTACCTCTTTCAGTTTTCATTCTTTTAGAAAACAAATTAAGTATAGGCATATAACTAATCAGAATTATTCTAAATCAGGAAATAATACTAATTGCCCTTGTCGTTCCTGTTTTTCTTTAAACCATCGCATGTTTGGTGCAACTTCTAAAAGTCCATGTATTCGTCCAATTTGGAATCGTAATTGCTCATCTCCAAAATCTGTAAAATGTTGGTGCTTTCTATGGCGTTTACTATCATTTAAATATCGCTTATGTAACTCATTATTTACTCTTCCTTTTTCAAGAGGTTCATAAATATAGGTATTAATAAACTTACCATAATGTTGTGGTCGTTTTATAGCATTTATTCTTTCATTTCCATATAATCGATCTAATTGTATAAAAAAATCATCAGGAAATTTCTTTGTCCATGCTTTAATATTATCATTTAAATATGTTTCCAAGAGAATTCGCAAAGCATCATATTTACGACTATATTGAAATCCTGTAGCTTCATCAATAAGTGCAATTATACCTACTCTAGAAAAACCTTCTTGTAATATTTCTGCTCTTTCTGCTATCTTTTTTTGCCTTGATAATAAAATATTCTTACGTCGTGCTTTAAGATATAACGAACAAAGTATTGGAAGTAATTCAGCTCTATATCCATTTCTTTCCTGATTACCATCTAGAAAATAAACGGGTTTTACCAAGTCTAATATTTCTTGAGTTATTAATGGCTTAAGGTTGCCTGCAGCAATAAATGGAGGTAATTTCTCGCCATCAATTTCAAGCCTTGAATTCATCCCTTTACGAGGTCTATCAAAGGCATCAAAAATTGCTTTTGCAGATAAAATACGACTTGGATTCTTAGTATTTTCATCAAGTACAAAGCAGTCAAGTTTTAAATCTCCAATTATTAATTCACTTTTTAAATATACATTTGATATTTTTTTAGCCATTATTAACTCCCTTTATTATTGAATTTAATAAATCAGTATCATTTTGCTGTTTTGCATATGTAATTTTCATTTGAACAAACCATGCTGTTTTATGGTTTACCTTTAAATGATAAGCAAGTTGACGACTTGATAATTTTTTATTAGCTCTAAATATTAAATACAATGCAAGAAACCATTTTTGTAAATCTAATTTAGTATCTTGGAATATAGTATTTACAAGAACACTATAAGTTGCATTGCATTTATTACAATGATAACGAAGTATATTATACCCTTTCTCATTTTTCATTTTTGAAGATTTTTTTGCTTCACAATAAGGGCATATAGGCTCATTATTCCATCTAATTTTTTCTAGATATTCAAGACAGTTCAAATACGTTGGGAATAACTTATATATTCTTACCATATCCATGTACAACCTCTCTAATGTATCTCAATTTTTTATGAGTGTACAAGATATGATATATAATGTCAAGTAAATAATATCTACCTATACATGGAACATATTCTCACCCCTTCCCCCTCTTCTTTCCCTCCACAAACAACTCCCCCGACAGCTTCTGATACAACTCAAACAAAAACGAAACACGCTGACCGTCATCATCAAAAGAGCGACCATAGGCAGCTTCCACAGCCTTGTCAAGTTTTTGGTGGGCTTTAGCTAAAGCAGGAGGCATGGCAACAGGATCATATAAATCTGCGAGACTGGCTTCTGGGAATTTTTCACGGGTATTAAGAACATCCTGTGCGGCTTTTTCAATAGCTTCTCTCTGCTTTTCTGTTGGATTAGGCCACGGGAAATTATTATAAACGATATCTTTTGAATAACGATAACGCATTTCAAGCCGACCACAAACATAACGAGTCCAAGCCATGTGTACTGTCGATGTTAATACTCCAAAATGATATATTGTTCCATTAGGAATAATTAAACAGCTATTGTGTGAAATAGAATCTTTATCAAAAAAACCAATCGGTATAAATTTTCTGTTTTCAGATGAATGACATGGAATAAGAATAAAATCTTTACCTTTCGGTTGTGTAATTTGTGCAAATAAATGTGGAACATCAGCTAAATGCGGTCTTGCTGATTTTTTACGAATTTCTTTCACTTTTTTACACGTTCATACACAAATTTTAAATTTATTAATTCTGTTGGTTCTATATCAACTAACCATAAACACCAACGTTCACCTTTATTTATAAACTCATGTGCAGAAATTAAGCGTTTTACATATTTTTTTGCATTTGGTTCATTAGTTAAAAATATATCTTTTTCTTCTCTTGAAAATAATAATTCTCCATTATCTGCGGGCATATTACCAAAATTCATTTCAGGTACATTACTAATTGGTTTTCCTCTGTTTGCTATAAAAACATTATTACTATTAATAAGATATGAATTAATTTGCTTTACCATTTTTTCCATAGGTTCACTTGTAACAGTTGCATATTGATAAATTTTCTTAATTTCTCTATCCATAAATCCAAAACCAACAATAACACAATAAACCGCAGCCTTGCCTCTTGCTTCATTACTCCACTTAAATGTCTGATGAGCAAAATTAATTTTTATTTTATATCTGTTAATTAATTCAGACCATAAAATAGGAACCTGCAAACCTTGACAAATACTATTGGTCGAAACAAATGCAACTTCAATTTCTGTTTCTTGAATATACTGTGCTGCTTTCATATACCAACAAGTAACATAATCAAGATCACCAAAATTTTTAAGATTATAAAATATTATTCCAACTTCTATTTTTTGTTCTCTATTCATTATTCTGGAACCTAAAAACGGCGGATTACCTAAAATATAAGACAACTTCGTCTTGGGGATAATAGTCTCCCAATCAATCGACAAAGCATTTCCATGATAAATCGAAGCAGAAGCCTTGAGCGGTATACGCATAAAATAAGTTCCAAATCGTTCACGAACAAGCAAGTTCATCTGATGATCAACAAGCCAAAGTGCAACCTGCGCTATCTGCGCCGGAAACTCCTCGATTTCTATTCCGAAAAATTGATTTACATTTACTTTAATTTCATCATGAATATCAAGAACCTTATCCTTACCTAGCAGCAATTCCAAAACATCAAGTTCAAGCAGGCGCAGTTCACGATAGCTGATAACAAGAAAGTTACCGCATCCGCAGGCAGGATCAAGAAATGTAATTGAAGCTAACTTGTCATGAAACTTGATTAACCGCTCTCGCCGTGACGAAGGAACAAGTTTTTTAATTTTTTCAAACTCATCACGCAAGCCGTCAAGAAAAAGCGGATGAATTAATTTTAATATATTTTCTTCGCTTGTGTAGTGAGCGCCTATATCGTGCCTTGCTTCATCATCCATTACGCTCTGAAACATCGCACCGAAAATTGCGGGTGAGATTTTGCTCCAGTCAAGCGTGCAGCTTCCAATTAACGCATCTCTCATGGAACGATCAAAGTCGGCTGTTTCTATTGTTTCTTCAAACAATTGCCCGTTTACATAAGGGAATTGATTTAATTGTTCGTCTATGGTTTTGAGACGTTTATCTTTCGGTTTATTTAAAACTTCAAATATTTTCTGAATATGAAGAGCAAGGTCGCTTCCATCTTCGTTTGTTCGTTCAAGAATATATCTTTTAAATAAATTCGGCAGCTCGAAAATGCCTGTATCATCTGCAAACAAACAAAACATAAGTCGCACAAGATACAATTCAAGCTGATGTCCTGAATAACCAATTTCTTTCAAACGATTGTGGAGTTTTCCCATTTCTTCCGCTGCGTGAATATTGACTGGATCCCATTGCTTGAAAGAATCGATTTCCTTATAACCTGCAAGATGCCCAAACAGTTCCACATTTGCGGGAAGTTCATCAAGACGAAAACTGTAACACTTTGCATCGTCCTCTAAATCGTAATATTGAAAATTAAGAAAATCGCAGGTTAAAATACATTTAGGTATTTCCTTTTGCGGCAGACTTAAAGCGTAAGTCTTCGCTTGTTCAAAAGCCTTATCCAAATCCTTACCAGGAGTTTTCATCTCGATAATGATTTGACCTTTCCAGAAAAGATCGATATAGCCTTTATCTGTTGTGTTTTCTTTTATTACTTCCTTCTCAAAGAGCGCTACTTTTTTCCTGTCTACTCCAAATATTTTTAAGAACTCTGTTTCAAATGTCTGCGCTTCGGCTTTCTCTTTTACTGTTGCGGCATTATCTTTCCATTCAAGTACAAATGCGGTAGCTCTTGTTTTTATGTCGTTCCATGATAAGGGCATGGGGTGAGTTTAACATAAAAGGTTGACATTTGTACAGTAGTAAGGTAATTTTTTATTAGTGAATAAGGAATATTATTGATGTTTAATAATAAACAAAGAAACAAATATTTAGTAAAAAGTGAATCAAAATATTTAAGGAAGGCTTTTGATAAATTATTTAAAGAAATATCAAAATCCAATAATGTATTTATAACAATAAAAACTGTATTAACCCCTATATCTTTATGGAATGCTCCACTAGGTATTATCTTACAATCATTTTTAACTGCAATTAGTTTAGGCGTAAATACAATTTCACAAAAGAAAGCTGAGGATAGACTTCTAATGATTATAGAAACAATTTA
>JGI24694J35173_10001933_pt1 | contig 17720 bp, 14 predicted proteins | sample TergutCo191P1_FD_35173 | JGI IMG/M metagenome (IMG submission 35173) | reverse complement strand
TTTTTTTTTGGTTACTTTTTTTTTGCGCGCGCAAAAAAAAAGTGACTCGCCGAGAGGCGAAAACCTGCCCGGAGGGCAAAAAAGCGCGGGCCGCATGGCCCATAAAAACATTTTCAGTTAAATAAACCCCCGCCCGGAGGGCAGAAGAAATATTTTAAAAAAAAGCCCGGGCCGCAGGCCCAAAAAAAGCATTCTCATTGAAACCGGTCTATAGAATTAGCGTCGCATGGCGCGCATAGCGGAGCGTTTGGAGGTAGCGAAGGGGGACATTTGGGGTGTAGGCGGGGTTTCGAGGCCGAGTTGCCACCAAGCGGGCTCCCAGGGTTTCATTTTGAGGCGTTTGTCATTTTGTATGGCGTGGAGGGCGGCTTTGAGTTTTTCGTCGGTAGGGTTGGTGGTGACGGCGCGGGAGAGGACGGCGAGGGCTTTTTGTTTTTCTTTGAGTTGGAGGAAGCACCAGGCATAGGCGGCCCACATGAGGCTTTCTTTTTTTCCATATTTGACGGCGAGCTCAAAATATTTCTGCATGGTTTGAGCGTCTTTGGACTTATAGGCGATGGCGGCCTGAATAGCGCTTGCATAGAAGTTACGCACTCCTGCTTTTTGGAGGTGGTTTTGGGCGAGGGTTTCTTCGCGCAGGGAATAGCGAATCATCCCCAGGAAGCCTTCAATTTCCTTGTCAATCATAAATTGCCAACGTCCGAGTGGTCTTGCGGCCTCGAGTTTAAGCAAGGCTTTGTCGACGCGTGCTTTTTGTTCGCGGGGGTTGGTAGCTTGCATGGTTTGCAATTCAGTTTGGACTTCGCCGACAATGGTTTGGAAGCGTTTGGCCGTACGTCTGGCCAGGAGGATATAGCAAGAGACAAAGAGGATGAGGGAGGGGATGATGGCGGCCAGCCAGGGGAAATTTGCCAAGCGTATAGCGAGGGCTGAAAAAAAAGCGACAACCGATGAAAGAAGCAGGTTGATCATAGGCGAGAGGATCTATACAAGGTAGCCCCAAGGTACAATGGTACAGTGGAGAGGGTGGGGGTTTTTAGAGGAGAGGGGCGAGGAGGGTTGGGCATTAGGCGGGAGAAGATAAGGCTCTCTGTCGGAATTGGTAGACGAGGCGGACTCAAAATCCGTTGTGGCTGACACCGCGTCCCGGTTCGAGTCCGGGGAGAGCCATTTTTGAGGTTGTTGAGGTGGGGTTAAAGCATTTTGTTATTGTGAGGGGTTTTTGTGCACACCAAGTCCTCCGAGTTGTTGATAGAGATTCAGAAGAACTGGGAGGAAGCGCAGCGACAGCTTGCCGAGTTAAGGAAGCAGGTGGAGGGGAGGGTGGTATTCGAGAAGTTGTTGAGCGAGAAGGAGCGGGCAGAGGAGAAGCGGCAGGAGGCCCTGAGCGACTTAGGCTGGGTGGTTTACGAAGAGATTCAGAGGGGAGCCTTGAGGCCGCCTACGCACTGGGAGGGTTTGCTGGAGCGCATAAGGGGTGTGTTGAAGAAGACGCAGGAGCAGCGCCAGCGGCTTTCGGAGTTATTGGATGAGGGGCAAGCGATGGTAGAGCAAGCGGAGGGAGCAACAAAGGAGTTGTAAGAGAGGGCCACATTGTGTAGAGGGGGGAGCCTTAGAAGAACGGGGTCATAGCTCAGCTGGGAGAGCGCTTGAATGGCATTCAAGAGGTCGGCGGTTCGATCCCGCCTGGCTCCATTTTTAAGAAGTTCCGCCAAGTCCCGCAAAGCCTAAAAAGCCTTGCGGGACTTGGCTTTTTTGTGGTTTATGCCCTGCAGTAGTCTAGCAAAGCCCATAGACATCAATCTTTTTTGTCGGTATTTTTGGCGGTATGTTGCTTTTCAGGAATTTCGATACCGTCATTTAGAGGGCAGAGCACATGCTGAAGGATACATTTTTGCGTGGACTCAAAGCAACTGGCAAGCCACAAAAGCACTCGGACGGCGGCAGCCTATATCTTTTTGTGTCTGCCTCTGGGGGAATGCTGTGGCGCATGGACTACAGGTTTGATGGCAAACGAAAAACTCTAAGCTTTGGTGCGTACCCAGCTGTTGGACTCAAGGCTGCCCGACAAAAACGCGAAGAAGCAAAAGAGCTGCTTGCCAAGGGTGTTGACCCTGGGGCGCACAAGCAAGCAGTTAAGGTTGCCATTAGGGCCGAAACAGAAAACAGTCTTGAGATAATCGCACGCGAATGGTTTGCCAAAAAAATTGGCACATGGGCCGAAAGTCATTCGGGCAAAGTAATTGCCCGGCTTGAGAACGACATTTTTCCTTTTCTTGGAGGAAAGCCTATTAGCTCTATCTCCGCGCCAGAACTGCTTGATGTGGTGCGACGCATTGAGACCAGGGAGGCCATAGACACAGCACACCGTGCTTTGCAAAATTGCGGGCAAGTATGGCGCTATGCCGTCGCAACTGGACGGGCAGAGAGAGACATTACCGCTGACTTGCGCGGAGCTCTTGCTCCTGTCCAGAAAAAAAAATTCGCCAGCATAAAAGAGCCCAAAGCCATTGGTGTACTTCTCAGAGACATAGACGCCTATTTCGGTAACGTCATTGTGCGGGCGGGGCTACGCATAGCCCCCTATGTTTTTGTCCGTCCTGTGGAGTTAAGCAGTGCTGAATGGGCAGAGTTTGATTTTGAGAAGAGACTTTGGTTCATTCCCGCTGCAAAAATGAAGATGCGGCAAATGCATATTGTGCCGCTTGCCCGGCAGGTGATTGCAATGCTCAGGGAGCTTCAATCTCACACTGGCAGCGGGCGCTTTTTATTTCCTTCTATGCGGGCAAACAGTGCGCCCATTTCAAACATGACTTTGTTGGCAGGGCTTCGACGGCTTGGATACACCAAGGAACAAATGACCATGCACGGTTTCAGGCACATGGCGTCCACCTGTTTGAATGAAGAGGAGTTCGATGACGACTGGATAGAAGCCCAGCTTGCACATTCGACAAAAGGCACCGTCCGCGGCATATACAACAGCGCTCAATATTTGGACGGGCGACGTGAAATGATGCAGTGGTGGGCGGACTATTTGGATGGGTTGAGAGTCGGAAAAGAGCCAGCAACGCTAGGAATGAATGAGGCATGTTAGAACCGGGATATGTTTTTCTCTGGAAGGTTCGTTGTGTATGCCGCCTCACGCACGAGCAATGCGCAAGCCTTGTGTTTTGTATTGATGTGGTGCGGGAATATAGAGGCTGGGAGTTTGTTTCAGGGCCGCCTCTCTCTGACTCTGTTTCTGAGTGGCCAGCGCCCGTTCGATGCATTGACCCCAATCTCCCCAAAAACCATCCTGCTCCCGTTCTCAAAGAGGACCAGATGCTTGTTATCAGTGGCGAATATGACGGCATATGGAGTCCTCCTGCGGCCAACATAGTTGCTAGAGCCAAGATGCTTTTTGACAAGCTGACGGAGGTTGCTTTTTTGAGGAAGGAAACGCAGGACTGGCCTCTTACCAGGAAGAGAGTCCAGGAGCTTTCGAAAGACATTTGTTTTGCAGCAAATGAGAGATTTCTCTGGGAGCGTTGTGAAGCGCACCGTCAAAAAGTGCGTCTTGCCCAAAAACATCTCTGCGAGCTCGAAAAAAGGCCACCTGGCGAAAGATTTCTAAACCCAGGGCAGTACCTCCAGGCAATGAACCGTCCGCTTTACGAGGGAAAAGAAAGGGAAGTAAGTCCGGAGTTGATGGGATTGCTTCATGAAGGCGTTTTGTCTTTTGAAGAATTTTTTTTGCCGCTGTACCTCGACAGTCTTCAGCTCAAGAAAGGCGAAGTCTACAAATACTGCTGGGCAAACGAAATCCGACAAAAAGAAGACGTGGATGGTTTTAGACTTTCCCCAGAGCCGTTGCCTCAACAACTCTCGGTTGAGCCCGCAGCCTCACCTACTGCGTTAGAGAAAAAACCCACAACTGAGCCTGTAGTTGTCGATGCTCCGTCTCAGAAAAAAACAACTGTCAAGGCAAAGAAAACCCCGGGCCGAGGCTTTCGGTTTCTGTCGAAAAGGCAGCCGAAGTATGTGGCGTGTGCGACAGGACGGTGAGCAACTGAGATGCCAAAAAAGGTGCGCCACCAGGGTACCCCGGCAGAAGTGATGCAGAGAAGTTTTGGAATTGGGTTGCAGATTACAAAGGAAGGAAAACGAAGAAGGCAAAGGAAAAAGAAGCACGTGCGAAGAACCAAGCGCGTCCCGTTGGAGGGGCTGAAAGGTTTGCTATGAAGGCAGAGGGAACATGAAACAAACATGAAAATCAGCATGAACCTCTAAGAAAAAAACAAAAAATTTTCTCTCCTTCTGTTTTCAGCCTCTTGTGTTCGAACAAGGGGCTTTTTCGCATCTGGAAACATGAAAAAAACATGAAAGCCCGCCCCTAGGTAACGGTTGTCTCATGTTGAGCAGCCAAGCCTAAAGAGGTGCTTTTATGTCTACATTACTGAAGTCGGAATTTGGACAATTTGTTCGAGCCAAATTACTGGCGGCACGCCTTAACTGTGGCGAGCCCACTGTTTGGCGAATGGTTGGCGACGGTCGATTGCCGCCACCATCGTTAAGGCTCGGTCAAAGATGCACACTTTGGCGGTGGGCTGATGTTGAAAAATTCCTTCAGGACAAGGGCACGCAAGTCTCCACAGGTGAGAAATGAGGTGGCGGACATGAGAAAAGGAAAAAGCCCAAAGCATCAAGTGCCGAGGGCCAGAAGTACAGCGAACGTGCAACAACAATACACCGCCCATGGCCATGATGTCAACGCAGGAGGTGGCGTATGAGCGCTGTCCATGTACGTTGCCTTGAGTTGCTTGATGGGCTGGTCAATGCTCAGCCAGAGGAACGTGCCGATACGTTGCGCGATGTGGCTTTTGCATTTGGGCAATTTTTGGGCGGCGGTGTGTTGCCGAAAAAAACACTGGAGACGCTTCTTCAACAGGCCCGCAGCCTTTCAGAGGACGTTGAAGAACACACGGTCAACGAAATCATTTCAAGCGGTTTGGAAAGTGGGAAGAAAAACCCCCGTAAAGCGCCCACTCATTCACGCGGTGCCGACAGTGCTACGGATGCCGCGTCAGAATCTTGTTTTCTCCCCCCGCCGCCGCCTGTGCCTTTGGAGGCGTTTCCGGATGCTGTTCAATGCTTGTTTAAAGAAGCCGCTGATGCGTTCGCTGTCCCAGTAGAAATACCGGTGGCCTGTTTTCTTGCATTTCTCTCATGCCTTGTTGGGCGCGCTCGTCTTATCAGCGTTAAGCCTGGGTGGGTGGAGGCCGCCAATTTATGGCTGGTTGTTGTTGCCTCATCGGGCGTTGGAAAAAGCCCGTGCATGGCAGCTTTTTTTAATGTCATCACCAAGCTTGAGTATGACGCCAAGGGAGCCTTTGACGAAGCCTATACGGCTTATCAGACAGAATTAGCTGCGTATCTGCCCCAAGTCGCCTTCGTGCAAAGAGCAAGGCCACAGGGAAGGAGTTTAAAGCCGCCCTTATTGAAAAGCCTGTGGATCCGAAACAGCGCCAAGCAACAGCGGATTGATGTCACCGTTGAGGCCTTGGGCGATATTTTACAGGCAAACCCGAAAGGAGTCATTTGGCTGAAAGACGAGTTGTCCGGCTTGCTTTTCGATTTGGATAAGTACACCAGCGGACGCGAAGGCGGAACCAAGGCCCGTTTGCTCAGCTCACACAGCTTGGGAACTTGGAAGACAAACCGAGTCAACTCAGACAGAAACCATTTTATACCAAAGGCCTGCTTGTCTATTTTTGGCGGTCTTCAGCCGGGAATGATGAGTAAAGCTTTTGAAGCTGGCGCAGGCGGTACGGACATTGAAAGCGGTTTTCTCCCAAGGTTTTTGTTTATCCGTTCTGTTGCTGAGGCTCCGGCATATTGGAGTGAACGCATATTTTCAAATGGCTCAAAGCACCTGCTGAAACACATCGCAGCCACCCTATGGGAATGGGATGTCGATGATGAAGGCCGAGAAATAGTGCCCGTCTCCCCTGAAGCTAAGGCTCTCTATGTCAGATGGCACAACTCTATAGCAGAGGAAGCTTTCCTAGCTCAGAACAGCGCTTTACTTAGGAAACTGCAAGCGCATGCACTACGTCTCTGTCTATTGCTATACAGCCTTGACGCTGCGCTTTCGTGCAGCGACGGCAAGTGCCCCGTGCCTAAAGATTGCATGCGCCGAGCGCTGCTTCTTGCGGATTGGGTAAAGGCGCACCAAGTGCAATGTTGGCAATTCTTCACCTCAGGAAAGACGAAGCAGGCGGACCCTATTGAGCGGGCCATCATGGAAGTGATTGTGGAAGATGTCACCAGAATTGAGGCTGATAGATGGAGGATGGAGTCAGCATACTTACATTTCCGGGTAGAGCAAAAAATCGGCATGTCAGGGCTACTCAAGGATACCGTGGCGAAAGCGGTCTCAAGGTTGGGTCTGGGCTCTTGCTGGATGAACAAGAGGCGGGCGCGAAAAGTTCCACGCGGCAAAATAGAATCCTTCAAAAAGGCTGTAGTAGGTGTAGTAGCTGTTGCAAGTCCATATAAAGAGAGAGAAAAACCAATAACACCCGCTGTTGCGCAGGTGTTGTCAGGTGTTGTTGCTCCATCATGTGCAACGCCTGAAACAACACCCGACAACAGCACAACAACATCTGCTGTTGTCGAAAAAAGTCTTGAAATACAAGAACCAACAACAGCAACGACAGCTGCTACACCTGTTCCTGGTGACAATCTTCAGGTTGAATCGACAGAGCATGAGGAAGGCGAACCATTCACCCAAAGCAACAAGTCTTTCCCAGGCAACCCACTCCCTGACGGTGAAGTGGCATGGGCGTGGTGGGCACCATCGCAGGCCTAGGCGTTATTTTGAAGCGCGCTGAAGACGGCGAGTTGGTTTTGTTTGGATTGCAGCAATTGTCTCTTGAAAACAGAGACCGTGCTTTGTGCCTCGCCAGAGAAAACCGCCTTCTCATTTTGGCGGAGTTGTGGAGGTGCGGCAGGACACTCTCCAACCCACTTGTTGCGCACTACCGCGCCCATTGCCCCAACTATTGGCACGGCTGCGAAATGTGCCCGGACTATGTTCCTCGTAAACTGGAGTTTTGCCGCCGACACACCCTGCCATGGAAAATGGCAGAGCGGTGGCTTGAGGTGACAAGCTTGCAGCAGCCGGGCTCATTTTAGAGACGATATTGAATAAGAAGATATTTTGGCGCGCCTTGGTGCCTTAGAGAGGGCAACAGGCGACTGGATTTGTTTGCTGTGCAGTATATACTTGCGAGTGAAAGGTGGTGAAGAGCGTTGAATATTAAGATCACAGGGTTTTGCCCTGTTCAACAAACGCAGTACAGTGTATTGGTCAAGTATACCAAAATACCAAGCCTCGGCAGTCCAATGTCGCAGTACAAAAAGGTGTTGGAGTATTGTGAGTATGCATCTAAAAACGAATGTTCGCATGCTCGCATGTGCCCAGTTGTCACCAAGGCAGCAGACCATCCGGGATACTAAGCTAATCTCCGTTTTTGCCCCCCAACCGCACTTATTGCTTGACCGCATAGCGAGGGCATAGATAGCCAAGGAAGGAATGCCGTTGGCAACGTTCTATGTATGCCTAGGTACCATTCAAGCGGCCCCCAAACAGTCCTCAAAAAAATCTTTCACCTTTTGCAAAAATCATACACATCATACATTCATAACAGTAACAGCGGGTACTCCGAGGCCCAAGAGTCCGCTAGCTGTATGCATATAATAAGCTAAAATTATAGATTTCATTGATTCAGATTTCTTTCTGTGTGTAGGTTCAGTCCATGAGTCAGTTGAAGACGCCCAGAAAGTCAAAACCGAAGCCCGCTCCGAAAAAAAAGACAGCACCCAAGAAAGAAGGCTTGCCTGTCGCTGAGATGGAGGGAATGGGCGAAACAGCCTTGCTAAGTGCTGAGGAGGTGCTTCGGATGCAAATTCTAGTAAAGGCCGGGACGCTTGCCCTGGTAACGGAAGTTAACCTCAAGAGCCTTGAGGGGTTTACTCGGGAAGGACACCTCAAAAACACAACGTCAAACGATGGAAGTGGGCGCGTCTATGACTTGCTCTCCAGCATGAGGGCGCTTATCCGGCTTTACCAAACACGGGCCAAGCGCAAGGCAGACGCCGGGGGAGAACTTGAGAGAGAAAAACTTTTGAAGCTCGCAGCACAACGCGAAGTGGAAGAAATAAAGCTACGGAAGGCACGTGGTGAAGTTTTTGAGGGGTATATAATTGAAAAGGTTCTTGGCGCAATTGTTGCGAGAATGAGGTCTCGCTTGCTGTCTCTTCCTTCGGAGGTTGCTCCGATAGTAATGGATAGAAGCAACATAAATGAAATTGCAGAGCTGATAAGGAAGCCGCTGTACGAGGCCATGGAGGAGCTTGCCCACTTTGATATGAATGCGTTCAAGGAGTATGGTGATAAGGAGTGGGCAGAGGAGTTGGAGAGGCAAGCAGCATTAGAGATGCACGGCACATAAGAATTTTGAGTGACAGAAAACGTTGATGGTGCCCATGGTCACCAACCTTGCCGGCCGCTACTGGGGACTCTCACTGATGCCCACGACAAAAAATTGGCAAGCGCACATTGGGGACAGGGTTGGCCATGTTTAAACCAAAGCCTCCCACAACAAAACAACCACCTTCGCCGGATGCAACCGCAAGAGCTGGTCAAATGGCATAAAAAAGCAGATTCCATGTTGCCGTGCCACCGTTGACAAGAGCATTCATTGTCCTATGTTTCATCTTAAATAAAGGAGATGTAACTGATGAGTTTTCGGGAATCGATAGACGCTTTAATAAGAATGATACGGTCAGATATTGAACCTGATGAGGAAATACTTGGTGAATGCATTCAACACCTAGAAAAAGTTACAGAAGCTACCGGACGTGGGGAGGGAGAACGCGATTCAAGAAAAGAAGGTATTACGTCTATAAAGAATGCAACGTATCCATCAGCTGGTGCTGATGAGAAGAAAAAAGCTGCCTACTTGCTTCAGAATTGGACGAATTGGTAGCTCTTTGGCGCAGTGTTAGCCGACTTTTGGATAAGCTCCACTTTGGGTGGGCTCAAGCCCCGAGTGGCAAGTGAGTGCGTGGCACCCATAGTAGAAAAGAAGCCTCCGCTGCAGGCTTGGTTTTTGGGGTTGCTTTTTTATACGGACAAAAAAAGTAACTCACTGGGAGGCGAAAAAGCCTGCCCCATGCGAAAAAAACAACCTCAATATTTTTGAAGCGTTAGCACGAACCATAAATTTTTTAATACAGTCTCGGCAACTTTGTAGCTACAAGACCGATAATTTAAGTGCGGGGAGGTTATTGGGGGCGGCGCCAATATTCTGTTGCTTGTAGAATTTTATTTTGGAGTATTCATTGTGTTTTTTAAAAAAACAGCAATGGAAAGCTGACACTGTCCATGTGTGTTGGATGGAAGGGAGGATTTGTTCAGAGCCATTCATTTGAAGGCATTCGCTTTTTCACATTTCATTTTGAGGAGTTAAAGTCATGACAGTTTCAGGTATAGGAGCAGCAGCAGCAAATGTCGCAAACAGTGCACTAAAAGCAGCGCAGAATGTTTCCAGCAATGGAAATACGACAACCAAGACGACGGCTGCGAATAACCAACCGAAGGATGTATATGAAGATGAGAATGCTGGAGCAGTAGGGGCAGTGGGGGCGAAGGCGAACGAGGCGGTGGCACCCAAGAAGGAGTTGAGCCCTCAGGAGTATGAAGATGTCAAACAACTTCAAAAGAAAGAGAATTTTAATGCTATCGCCAAGCAAGACGGGAAAAGCGGCACTATTAGTAAAGAAGATGTGAAAAAAGGGAAAGACAATCAAAACTTGTCTGAAGAGCAACGTGCTCTCTGCCAGCGTCTCTATGACAACCCAGACTTCTTTGACAAACTCGACACCGCCAGTTTTTGGGGTAGGGTAAAAGGAAAAGACGGCGAAATTGGCAAAGCAGACATAAGTGCGGCAGCAAAGTGGCCTAAGACAGAACAGGAGACGAAGGCCGATCCACTTGACGGCATTGAGAACTGCCCAGGCGCCCCTGGAAACGCGGACCAGGCCGTCGACTTCCTTATGGCCAAGGGACTCACCCTTGAGCAGGCGGTTGCTATTGCCACGAACATAAACTACGAGTCAAGTTTTAATCCAAGCGCTGAGAACAACAACGAAGACTCGTTTGGCATCTGCCAGTGGCGCAACAGCAGTGCTCCGCGCCGCGACAATATGGAAGCCTGGATGGCGGAGAACGGTTATGAGTTGAACTCGTTCAAGGGCCAGCTCGAGTTTCTCTGGCACGAGCTGGAAACTGCCCCAAGCACGTATGTATTGAAGAATAATAATGTCCTAAACGATATAAAGAAAACGGACTCGGCCTATGAGGCGGCCCGTCTCTTCTGCGAAGGGTTCGAAAATCCGCAAGAAGATGAGGGTGCCCGCCGCGGCAAAGCTGCAGAAGAACTCCTCATCAATCAAAAACAACGCTTGGGCATGAACTAACCACCCAGCTTTGTATGGTACTTGACTTTTTGGTAACACTATCTACACACAGCAGCCAAACAAGCCCAGTCCTCAAGCCGCTCTTTTTGATCGGCTTTTTTGAGAGTTATATACTTAACTTAAAAGATAAACTTAAACAAAGAGTTGGGAAGATGAGCCCCAAATGGATATTTCAGCTCTAAATGATTGAATTCAATGTCTTTTGAGCTTGTGGGGCTACCCTTCTTTAGAAGTTAACGATATAAGTCCCACTTTTTTTGTATTCCAGCCATGGCTTTACGTAGTTTATGGTAGATCACGCCGTTAACCAAAAGAAGAAAGCCAAATGGTTGATCGCTACGTCAGGTATTGTTAGCCTTCGCAGCATTTAGTTTTGTTGTTGTTGTGGTTGTGAAGGTGCAGAGCGAGGAGAAGTGAAACAGTAGTGGGTGTAATGCCCCAAACACTATAGCGTCAAAAGCCGCGCCTCAAAACCAAGTGACTTTCACTGAATACCCCCACCAAATTGGATGGCCCAGCATGGGCATGTGAGTGCCTAAGGTTTTCTTCAAATCATTTTATTTTTCTTTGTTGCAACATCGCTTGTATTTCATGCCAGAACCACAGGGGCACGGGGCATTTCTGCTTACCTTTGCTTTTGGGGGCACCGAATCATTTTGAAAATCGCTTGCTGTTGTTTTTATATGTCTAACACGCATGGCGTGCTCACGCGGATTAATTTTATATTTATCTGAATTAGACACAAGTTTACATTTGGCGTCAATGACTTTTCCTTCGTCTATTGTTAACAACAAATAGTAAATTTGTTTGACGTTAAGGGCCTCAAGCATTGCAATTGAGTACTCGAACACCTTTTCCTCGGTGGCATAATTCTCAGTTGGTGTGTTGCAAAAAATTTGAATTGGGGTGAAATTTTCATCACCCCTAAGATAAAAATTATTAGTTCCAAACTTCTTAATGACTTTTTGTCGTTGAATGATCTGAGTGGAGATTTTCTCAAAATCTTCTAGTGGAAGTAGATTTTTATCTGCGTCCAAGAGATGAAAAGCAAGTTTTATTTTATCTTGCCCTTGTTGCTTATCTAAGCATAAAATAATGTCATTAACAAAATCTGGAACATCAAACTTAGGCTTTTCCGTCTGCATATAATTATCAAAATATTCGTCAATATCTTGGCACATATCAGTGAGCCAGACATGACAAGTTTTTTTGGTATCTTGTTCAACTTCCTTGTGTGACGCATAGAGTCGACGATTAAAATGTCTGTCGGAAAGATAACTGCCCAAATAATTCAATTCATCATCATTCACGAATTTTTCAATGTCAATGCTCTTTAGACGCTCTTTCAAGAAGTGTAGGAAGAACAGTGGAGAATCAAAGAAAAAAGAGTATGTCGTTAGATCATAAATGCTCAAGGGAAAGGTTTCCTTGAAGTCATTTCTAAAATCTGATAATGTATTATACGAGGTTGCCAACTCGCCAATGGGATCTAGGGCTATTGCAAATTGGAATACCCAGTCAAAATCATCTCTTTCCAGGGTTATTTTTGCTTCATGCTGTTTGGTGTATATTGTTAATGTCCTGTTTTTTGTTAAGGTGTTTATGAACTTTTCACATTGGTTAAGTGGGGCTCTAATTAAGTCTTTGACGGATTTTTTATGTGACTCAGGATCTAAGTCAACTGATCGAGGAGTATACGAACCTGCCTTCACCTCAAACACGAACAATACATTTTCATAAATTAAAATGCCATCATTTTCACAGTCTTTGTCATAAAGGTTATTTGTAAATGTTTTGGAACCAGCTAATGGCTTTGCCAACAACTGTGCAGCGAGTTCTTCCGATGCCTTTGCCTGATTAATATTCCATTCCTCTTTGTTGCTTTTATCTTTTGCACAGATCGCTTTTTGCAACCTGCGGTATAAATTGTCGAAGCAAATCGAATGACCAAAAACAAAACTTTCGCTACCTACCTTAACGAATGGTCTCTTTGATGTGGGCATTTCTATATCAAACCATCCTTTGTATTTTTCTCGCCCCAAAAAAGTTTTTTCCTCACCATTGTTAAATGTCAAATCGTCAATCAATTCGTCCGGCCAATGGGTTATCTTTTTGACTGAAAACAATTCACTTGGAATGAGCGCATCAATGCTTTTTGTTGCCTCATTGTCCATAATTCTCTCAACAAAAGCACTAAGGTTTTCTAGTCCATTTTGGAATTTCTCAAATGAGATCCTATAAGTTTTTTTTAGCAAACTTTCTTGGTGTGAAATTAGTTCGCCAATAATCCTATGCGCAAAACATGGATAAGTTTTGTTTTCACGAATTTCGTATTGTTTGGCATAGAACAGAAGATCGTCGTTATCGTTTTTAGATCTATTCAATGTGCCATGTCTCCGCGACGCATTGATGGCATCGTTTGCCAGTTCCAATAGTGCTCTCAATTCGTTGTCATTAATTAGTTTAGCGTCTTCACTAAATATTGTTGCAGTATATATTGCCTGTGCGTATCCAATGGTCCAGCGCAGCTCATCCTCACGCTCAACGTTCTCAGCTTTCGCCGCACGGTACAATTCTCTAAAAAGAACTTTTATTAAGTGAAGGAAATCATATTGCTTGAGTGCTGAAATAAAGGCATCAACTTTCGCGTTAACGGTTTCCTCTTTATTTTGTTCTTTGATTTTCTCTAATATATCATCAGTCATGGCCTATCCTTGTGCGCCACCATAGCATATTCGATTATAAAAGGAAATGTCGGACAATATACTTAGTTTTTCTCATGACATTTTTAATTATATGTAATAATGAAGGCGATGGAATGGGACTATGCCGAGGTACAGGCGTTTCTTCAGAAGATGAAAGAACAGTGCGGGCTACTTGAAGCTCAGTGCGTTTGCTTGACTTGCTGCCTCTCGGGCACCTTTCCAAGGGGTGGAATGCTGGTGCCCGCAGCCCAAAAACTAAAGCACCCACTACACCAAAAAATTTAATTTCCGCCACTCAATAACCAGACTATAGTCCTTCGCGGCTGCGCAAAAAACGCGGCTGGGCCTGGAAACCCGCATTAAAGAATACGAAGGAGTGGATGGCGTGGGGCAGAGCCCACGGCTTCCTACTCTTAGGAGCCCCAGAAGTTTTGGAGACTCAGAGCCTTCAAGCTTCTGACGGCTCAGATGGGAAAGCCGCGAGGCTTTGCTGGTCTCCCAACAAAATGCAGACTCAAACTGGATTGTGGCCTGGCTGTGTCGAATTCAGCACGCCGGAGGCCGCATGCATGCACAGCTGACCGAAGACGAGTTAAAGACACTGTGGGCCATCCACTGGAAGGCAAATTATCTCTGGCTACAAGACTTCAACGAAGTCCAAACCATTTATGGGCAAGCTTGGAGTTTGGCTCAGCTTCCAGACGGACGCCGTCACCTTGAGGACATTTCCAAGTCGCTGAACAAGGCTTTGAATGTAGCAAATGATAACCGCGAAAACACAATGCGGCTTTTGGTCGCTCTTTCTCAAGAGTTGAAGAAGGTTGTTGCCAAAGAGAAAAAGCAAGAGAAGAAGTTAAAGAAGGTATTGGTTGAAACCCCGCCACCCTCCACTGAAGAGGTGGTGGTTTTTGTTTTTCCCCCAGACGGCAGCCCACCCATAAAACGCCCGCCCCTTGGAATTCCACCGCCGCCGCTACTGTCCACGCCTTCGTTGCATCGGCTTGCAGAGGCCCCGTTGAAAAAGCCTTCATGGCTTGCCCGGCTGCTTGCAAAACTTTTGAAGCTACCACGCCTAACTCAACAGCTCCTACCCCCCGCAGAAGACGAGAAAACTGAAATTGTCTATCTTCCTCTTCAAGGCTTGCTCCAAGTTGAGCCCAAGCAAGCCACTTACACAATAATCTCCAAGAGGCCAACCAGACGTTATGGTGAGAATGAAAACCCCGTTGGAAACCATGTTGGCAGTGGGTAAACAGTATTTCTGGGTGCCCGCGTTAGGGTAAGCTTGTGAACCTCAGTCTATGGGCTACAGGCATCTCCCTGGTATGCCCAGCACGTTAAAATCATTGCGGAGGGATTTTATGGAAATGTATAGGTTACGTCCGACAAGTAGGTTATTAGGTAAAGACTGTTCTGAATTGTCAGAAAAAATTATACCTGAATTATCAGAACAAATTATATTTTTTGTTCCCGTGTCTCATTTCAATGACCCCTTAGAAGGAAGAATTGAAATGATTTATCATGGTGATTCGATTGTATGGGAGAACCTCTTCAAACATTTTCTTCTTTGTATGAAGCATAAAGTTGCTTTGGCTACGCTACTTAAACCAGAAGAGAGTGAGAATTTTTTCAATTCTAACTTTCCCATATTTCGTTCTGAAACCGACTTGCCAACAGATTTGTACAGGCAGATTTTCAGCACGATTAAAGAACGGTTCTTTTCTTATAACGAAATAAAATCATGGATTCAATACTTGGGCAACAGAAGGACTCCTGTGCATGAGGAGCAATTGCTTTCAATATTTAACTTCATCACTAATATTGCTTTAGAAAGTATACTATTTGGGCATGATAAGGTTGGTTTTCAGCCTCAAACAGAATTCTGGACTGCTCTGCAAAAGAAAATCAACTCCGATCGTAAAATGGAAGGGATTAGCGTCATGGACATTCCAGAAGAAGATCAGTTTGATGTAGCCATGGAGCTTGTTGGAAGGGTAATTCAAGAAAAAAATCTGATTGAATATTGTAAATTGGGCGAAAAAGCCAAGCTGATCAATTGGGGATATTTTATGTCAGATTATCCGTCCGAATACATTGCCAATTTACAAAAGTTGGTTTGTCCAAACTGGTACGCGGCTTCTTTTATGGGAAAATTCCCAAAATACACAGATTTATGGAGTCATTATGCAGACAGTCACAAAGGTGTTTGCTTGATATATAACGCCGATCAAAAAGACGAACATAGCAATCCATACATAGAAATAGAGCGTCCAACAGGCTATAATACATCGACTGGAATAACAATGGGATATGCTCCTGCTTTCTTTGAAAAAGTAAATTATGAAGATGAAACGATACAGGTAGATTTCTTCAAATGCTTCTTGAATCAACCAGCTGCTATCATTATTGATGAATGGTATACGAATGCTGCCGGACAAAGAAGCTCGTTAATCAGTGAAACAAGCCCGTTAATCAGTGGGACAAATCCCTCCAAAGAAGATCTTCGGGAATACTGGGATAGGTTTTTGACAATATGCACTACAAAAACTAAAGATTGGCAGAAAGAGAATGAATACAGGTTACGTCTTAACGACTCATTTTTTTTTGATTTCTTCGAACCGAACAGTAGAACATTGCACTATAAATTCAATTCACTTATAGGCATTATATTTGGAATCAAAACGTCTATTGAAGATAAATCAAAAATAATCAAGATTATTTGTAATAAATGCAAAGAAAATGGGCGTGAGGATTTTTCGTTTTATCAGGCACGTTATGATAAAAAGGAACACGAGGTAGTTTATGAGGAGTTGAGTCTGCTGAAATTTAAGTAGAAGAGCATGTACAAGTTGAGGCGGATTTAAAAAACGAAGCGCAACGATTTTCAACGACTCTATGAGGTTCTCCTTTTGTGGGGTGTTGACATCCAACGTTTTCTTATGAAACCGTAGGTTGTGTTTGCTGGGCCGTTCCTGTAAGGTGTGAAACACAGGAAAAATGGCAGAACACAGGGCACCTCAAAACATATTGGGGTAACTTTGGGGGTAACACGAAAAGACCTCTGGAGACTTATTCGTAAAATCAAGCGGTTATGATGTCAATTCTATAGGCCTGTGGGCCACGAAGAGTGCTACCCGGGCTGAAGTTGAAAACACTTTCGAAATAGTGGCCCGCGAAGGGTTTGCCAAGCACAAAAACGCATGGGCTGAAAGCCATGCTGGCAGGGTTCTTGAGAGGCTGGAGAAAGACATTTTTTCCTTCATTGCTGGCAAGGCTGTTGGCTCCGTCACTGCGCCGGAACTTTTGGAAGCACTGCGCCGCATTGAAGCCAGGCTGCCGATTTGCGCGGCGCCCTTCCTCCGGTCAAGACAAAAAACTTCGCCAACGTCAAAGAACCAAAAGCCATTGGTGCACTGCTCCGAGACATAGACGCCTATTTTGGCAATGTCATTATGCGGGCGGGGCTACGCATAGCGCCCTATGTTTTTGTCCGTCTTGTGGAGTTAAGCAGCGCTGAATGGGCAGAGTTCAACCTTGAGGAGGCTAGCTGTTTCGTCTCAAACATGGAGGTACTGTCCCTCCGTTTTGGAGGTGGGTGCTCAAACGGGTTGGAACACTGTTATGTGCCTGAAAACAACAGCCCCCGCCTGCTTTGTTGGAGGTGGGGGCTTTGTTGTCGTGAAACACTGAAAGGGCACGAGGCGGGTTTTGCTTCAAAGTGAAACCAGCTTAGCGGCTGACAAACGTTCGGCGGCGCAGCCGGGCGAGCAGCAGCAATGAGAATGCGAGACCAAATCCGGCGGCGGGCGTGCCTCCTGACGAGGTGCAGCCAGAGCCTCCCTTCTTCGAGCTGGCTCCAACCTCCGTTTTTCCAGTCTCCGTCTCTCCGCCCGTTTCTCCACCTGTCTCGCCACCTGTTTCGCCACCTATTTCTCCACCATTGACTTCCTGCGCGCAGCTCGCGCCACTGAAGCCCTCGTTGCAGACACAGTTTCCATCACTGTTGCAACTTCCGTGGTTGCTGCAGGTTGTTGACGCCTCGCAGAATGTTGCACAGGTTGGGTAGCCATAATGGCTGGGGGCGCACTCGTCGCAATTAGGGCCGCTGAAGCCCGTGTCACAGGAGCAGCTTCCGTTCGCGTTGCAACTTCCGTGGTTGTTGCAGGTTGTCGACGCCTCGCAGAATGTTGCACAGGTTGGGTAGCCATAATGGTTGGGGGCGCACTCGTCGCAATTGGGGCCGCTGAAGCCTGTGTCGCAGGAGCAGCTTCCGTTCGCGTTGCAACTTCCGTGGTTGCTGCAGGTTGTTGACGCCTCGCAGAATGTTGCACAGGTTGGGTAGCCATAATGGTTGAGGGCGCACTCGTCGCAATTGGGGCCGCTGAAGCCNGTGTCGCAGGAGCAGCTTCCATTCGCGTTGCAACTTCCATGGTTGCTGCAGGTTGTTGACGCCTCGCAGAATGTTGCACAGGTTGGGTAGCCATAATGGTT
>JGI24694J35173_10001901_pt1 | contig 17867 bp, 18 predicted proteins | sample TergutCo191P1_FD_35173 | JGI IMG/M metagenome (IMG submission 35173) | reverse complement strand
GCGAATTGACCGGCTACGGGTGATACACTCACGCTTGCGCTACCGCCAATCGGGATTGATGCGATTGTTGCGGTTGAGATATTGTATTGCGTGGGGTTGGTACGGCTCACCGTAATAGGATTAGTCGGAGTATTGCCAATGTTTGTTACTGTGAGCGCATGGCTCGGTGGTGAGAATCCGCAGTTAGCATTCGGGAATGTGTGGTTTGCTACTCCGAGATTTACGCCACGGTGTACGAATGTGGCGTTGATTGTTATAACGCCATTTACGGCATCATCCGGGTTTATCGTGTATCTTGTATGCTGGTTGATAAGTGTTGTTTCCGCGTTTCTTGTGTTTGCAGCAGCGGGATTATCGAAGTATATGCTGCTCAGCCCGGCGGGCAGATGGTTTATGTCCCACCGTATATCGACGAAATTGCGTGCCGAGCGTGAGCTTGCGTATGTGGTTCTCGCGCCTGTCGTAGGGCAGGTTGACGCGATGTTATGTGCCACCATCATACTGTTTGACACTGTACCCGGTGCAAAGAACACCCTGTCGCCTGTGCGTGATGCTCCCAGCTCTGTCACGCCTGCTATTGCTGCACTTTGCACATTGTCAATCACAATCGTGTATGGTATATAGTCGGTATACCGACCTGCAGTGCCCTGCACATAACCCCAGACCTCGTACTGCTCGTCGTGATTTACCAGGCGCAGCGAGATTCGAGCATCTACATGGGCTGATGTTACAGTAAAGTCTTGCAGTGGTGTACCTGCCGGGTCGGAGCGCACCAGCTCACCGTCTAAGTACCACTCGCGTGTGAAGTTAGCAGGTGTGAAGAATGGTAAATCGTTTGTAAAGTACAGCATTGATCCGATGCGGAGTCTGCTGTCACGGTTATGGATTGTTACCTGACCCGGCAGTGTTCCCGGCAGAATCCTGCCGTATGTGGGATAATTGACGATTACCGTATAGTTATGTGCGCGTTCTCCGGCGAGTGTAAAGTAGCCGTCAATGGCTACTGCTATAGTGGTGTCGCCCACAAGAGCGGACCCGTTTGCATCGTATGGCGTATGTACTGCCGTGATGCCGTCCACAGTGCCTACGGAAACGTAATGCTCATCACCCGGCAGTATTCCGCCCACTATTTCCGCGCCCAGTACCTCCGCGCCGTTGTAAAAGCGTATGAACTCGCGCTGTGTTACTATCTCTATGTTTAGGGTAATCGGCCTTGGCAGTATTGACGCGGTTTTGCCGTATGGCTGTACGAAGATATAATTGGCAACATCTGTGCCTGTCAGATGCAGGTAATTGAAAATAACATCTACATCATCGGCGACACAACAATCTGCAAGCCAAACATTGCCGTACACTTCTATGTGTACATCATCAAAACCCGGTGCTAATGTAAGTAGCTCATACGATATAATCTCTACATCAGTATTGCGATTGTATATCTTATCTGCAAATTCGACAGCGAGCGTCAGCGGACGCGGGTTTATTGTAACCGTTATATAACTGCAACTGCAATCATCATCGCAGATACAATGCTCGCAATCGTTATCTTCAAGCGAAGCGCAGTCACAACCGCAGTTGCCATCATCTGCGCCGCCGCCGAGCACCGTGCCGCGCACGTGTGGCTGATACAGGTAGTAGTTGAAGGCATCTTCGCCGGAAAGCTGAAACTTATCGAATGTAACGGCTATATTATCACCTGCCGTTGCTTGTGCGAGCTGCGCGACCGGATTATATACAACGGCGACCCTGTCGTCACCGAGCACACCGACCAGCTCTACATCTATTATGTTGATGTCGGTTGTGCCGTCAAATACTTTGTCTTCCAGCGTGACTATGAGTGTCAGCGGTGCCGGTGTGATAGTTACGCTTCCCTCAGCTGTATTTATGTTGTGGTTGACATTTGCTGTAGCTGCAATACCTGGAATAAAAAGTGATGCGGACACTGCGAGCAGAACCAGCCCCGCGAGCTGTTTACTTGTGCGCCGCTTCTTGCCTTTACCGCCGTGTAAGAGTATAAGTATCCCGATACCGACGAACAGCATTATCGCGGCTCTGAGAATCGACATTATCGGGAAAGCTCTGTCGTCGCCCGTAGCGGGCACTTCCCGGCGCAGATTAGTGTAGGTGATGTGATAATATGGCTCTGTGCTGTCCGGGACAGGGTTGCTCGGTGCAGGGATAGTGTGGCAGACGCAGTTACCTGTAGTCCGGCAGGTACAGTCGCAGCCGTAATCGCAATATCCGCAGCAGCAGGTGTCCGAGAGATTGCAGTCACATTCGCCTGTGGTCCGACAGCTGCAGTCGCAGCCGTAATCGCAATATCCGCAGCAGCAGGTGCCGTTATTCGGATTATTGCAATCACACTGATAGCTGCAGCGGTGATTGTCGCTGCAATCGCAAGTCTCACCGCAAGAGCAATCGTGTGCGCAGTCACAGCAGGTACATTCCCAATTGCCACACGTATTGCACCGCACTTCGTATGTAACTGTGACTATATACTCACCTACGGTATATGGAATACCTTGTGCGTTAAGTCTTGCCCCGGGTGTAGCCGGAGTGTAAGTGACAGAGATAATACGCGCACCATCTTCCGGCACATGAATGGTTGAATTACGACCTTCGCCTGAAAATTGGTACCGGGTGTTATCGACACTCATGCCGTCGCTGCTATGTGCGCTTGCAGTGAGAGACAGCGCGGCGAACGCCATGAGCGTTACGATTATTTGTACGATTTTTCTGGTTTTCATTTATGCCCTCGCTTCCTTTCACGTTTTGCCGTCCTGCGTTCTGTGGTTTTATCCGTCCTCATCGTCGTTGAGGTCGTCGTAATCCTCGTGGTCGTCGCCGTAGTTGTCCTCGTCGTCATCGTAATCTTCACCATCCTCTAAGTCCTCATCGTCGTCTTGAGCCTGTGCCGCCTGTTTCTTGGGTCGTATTATACGCAGATACACTACAGCTACAACGGCAATTACAACGATTATAGGCATTGCAAGTAGTATAGGATACTCAGATATAGCCCGACCGAGCGAGGCTCCATCGCTATCGTCCGGCATCGGATGTGGTATGTGCTGCTCAGGCACATAATACGGATAATATGGCGATTGCTCAGGTCGCACTCCCTGCGGTGGAGATGCCGGAAGTGGTGGCGGAGCTTCGCCTACCGCCAGTGCCATCAAATCCCATTCCGTTACTGCATTCAAAAAGTACACATTATTACCTGCGCGGTTGCGGTCAATTACCAGGAAGAATGTATTGCCTTCCGGCGTTTGGAATGTGAAGAATTCTATGCCGTCGGAGTCGGTTGCGTTATCTACTACAGTGGCTGTGCCGCCCGGAGTGAACCCGCCGAACGGCTCGGCGGTTTGTGTCGGTCGCGATTGGGTGGGCACTTGAGTTATCTGCGGTGTGGTTGCGCGCAGGTTTGCGAGGTATCTGAAAAGCTCAGCGTGCCTCACCTCACCGATTATCAGTAGCCGGGCAAGCCCATTTTCAAGCATCCGCGCGTTTACCATATGCTCCCTTATTTCTGCTGAATCAGCCGTCGGAGTCGGCTGCTGCAGCCACACGTATCGGCGCAAGCGACCGTAAGGATCCGTGTCTGCGCCGTCACGTTCAAGCCATACCGTGCGGCCGTATAGCAGTGAACGCACAAACTCTGTCGCCTCATCTGCACCGGCTGCGCCTATTTCCGGAGCATCTATACCTATTAAGCGCACCCTATAGCCTCCGTAAACCTCTATCGTGTCACCGTCAATGACGGCGATGACAACCGCTTCGGTTAACTCGGACGGAGGCAGTCCGCCTGCATGGGCTGTGCCGGGCATCAGTAGTGCACACACCATGGCTATGAGTAGTGTTGCTAATATACTATGCTTCATTTTGCGTTGCCTCCGTTTTCGTTGTTTGGATTGATTGTTTTTTGCCAATCCTTGAGATAGTTTCCAGCAATTGTTCGGGCGGTATGTTAATACTGCGTATAGCCATTACAAGTTCTGCATTTTCCGCTTCGGTCAGTTGTTTCTCAAGCTCGCGGATACGGAGTTGACTCTTTGTTATGACCTCTTTTTGTTTGTTTATCTCGCTTTTGAGTTTTTCGACTTTTGGGTTCATCTTGCATCCTCCCTTGCCATTTCGCTTATTTCAGTTTCGAGTTGGTTAATTGTTTTGTTAAGCATCGCTATGTTTGCTGCCTGCAGACCATCGACTCCGAGTTTTTCTATCTCAGCTTTGGTTTGCCTTACGAGTTCTAACAAGCGTTCCTTTGTTTTTAAGATCATCTTGCATCCTCCCTTGATATTTGGGTGTCCCGGCGGGGTAGTTCTGTGCTGTGTGCCTCTGCTTTTGCCCGGTTGGCCGTGAGAGTGTCGCGGAGTGATGGGTGATGGGCAGCTTTTGACTTCCAGTCTTCGGTCGCTGTTACCTGCTCTATGTAAGCCTCATATACACCGGGATAGTGGGGCGATAGTAAAATATCACCCATGCCGTGTTCGTATTCAGGTTTTGGCTCTGCAACGTAAGAGTGCCGGTCGCTATCAATTGTCTTTATATGGTCGTCAATACGGATGCTGTAAATTTCAGCGTACGTGTTCAGCTCGTCAGTTAGTATGTTATTGGTGTATGCGTCATCATCGCCGCCTAAAATAATAATGCTTGCTGCGCCTGCCATTATCGCCTGCGCAAACACCCTCCCGGTCGTATCTGCGTCCGCAGGTAGCGGCACCGTATAGGCTGCCTTGATTTCCCTTCGCCCGCCAAGTGCGAGAACTTGGAGTGAGTTGCTATCGGAGGTCTTGTCTCCCCACAGTTCACGAGCAGCCGCCTTGGCTTCATATTCGAGCATTATTTCAGTGTTTTTCAAACTTTCGGGCAGTGGGTCGTGGCTGCGCCTGTATACGAGGGGCTCTTCGGCCGCGCTCATTTGACGAGTGAGTCCAAGCTCATGGTCGGGAGTTATGCTTATATGGTCGCCGCCGGCGACAAGGATGTGGTCAATGAGTCGCATTCCCGCCTTGGTTGCGGCTCGGTCTAATATTGTTGTTACTTTTTTATCACTTTCTGACTCATGGAGCTGTCCGCTGGGGTGGTTGTGCGCCACAATTATATTATCTGCACCTATGAGCATTGCTCTCTGCAGTACTTCTCGCGGGTGGACAAGAGAGGACAGCAAAGTGCCTGCCGTTACCGTGAATGCGCCCTTTACATTATTTTCTTTGTCCATGCCGAGAAGCCAGAATTTTTCCTGAGCGAGATTGCTCGCATCCCACAGGGCCTCAATCACGGCCGCGGCTTTTTCCGGGGTATCGACTTTGACCTCTTCCGGGTCTCCGAAAAAAGCTACCTCGCGCTCTTTGAGGAGCGCGGGCAGCCTGTCCGTGTCGAGTCTTATGTCGTATATGTCGATGTATTCCATGTATCATGCGTCCTTTCTTAGCTGTGGCGACCGCTTATTGCTGCCAGTCCCACTCTCCGTTTTGGATCATGCGGAAAGCGACGGCTATCGTCTGCTGATGAGTAGCTACCGGCTGATACCCTGCGGCGCGGCTCGGGCTACCTACAAAATGTATACAGGCGTGACCCGGCGTGTGCCAACCGGGCCAGTCGCCACTGCCATGTATCATCGTATGCATTGACCCAATGAAGTTCCTGCCACCGGCCGATATAATGACCGGACGGCGGCGGAATAAGTGTACACTCCCGCCAGTCAGCCTTGCGCCGGTACCTGCCGGTGGATGCCACATGTTTAAGATGCCGCGGCTTGCCAACACTTGATGGTCGCCCGATGTTAATGGCACCCAATCAAGATGATACAGCGGTCTCCCGGGTAACGGGCTGCCCACTTGAAATGAATGGTTGGTTGCCCTGACCGTGAATGAGAACCCGTCAAGTAAATCAAATACCTGTATCGCCCTGTGCGGACCGCCCGGTAAGCTGCCGATAAATCGTGCGACATAGTCATTATGCGCCATCTCGACGTACCCCCACTGTGTAAATGCGCCAACGCTGCCGAAGTCACCGCCATCGCTTCCATGGCCATCACGCCAAAAAGTTATATAATGCCCGTATTCCATTAGCACAATGTAGTGCATGAGTTCTGCTAAGTCGTGATGGGCAATAAGGTCTTTGAGGCGGTTGGGGTCAGCTCCCGATTGCTCCAGCTCGCGTATCGGAGCGATGAAATATGTGTAGAACAAATCGCTTGCACAATTGTAGATAAGCTCTATTGATAGTATGGTGTGGCTGTTACATTGACGATACCCGTAGCATGAGAATACATATTCGCCATATGTGTCACAACCATCGCAATCGCAGCCCTCATAGCATTCATCATCGCAGTTCTCGCAGTCACAGCCGCAATCCTCACAGCTCTCGATGTATTCATAGTGGCAGCAGTGGCTACATGTATATTCAAGGTGCGTGCCGTATCGCGGGTTCGGGCAGTCGTAGAGTGCGTGAACCACCCCGCATTGGCTATGCATATTGATTGTCCCCTGCCCTGTTTCGAGACTTTGACCGCACCACTCAATAATCGTAAATGCCGTAAAATCCATAAGCATATCAAACATCTCTGCCAGCAGTGCATATGCCGAAGCGTTTGTATGTAATGCAGTTTCTGTATCAAACAGGATTATACCGTTGAACACCGCCTGTATCTGTGTGGCGAGTTCCTCATTTGTCGGTAATGCTTCCAGTATTTCCTCAAATGTTGGGTCTAGCAGGCGCGCCGCGCCAATGACTACTCTGGTGATATGGCTATCAACCTCGTACTCGACCTCATACATGCGCTCCGCTAAGTCTCTGCGCAGATATGGTATACCGCGAGCTTCATCAAGTATGAAGTCACGTACATAATGGTCGCCCTCGACCGTGGTTATTTTACCTCCCACAAGCCGGAGTGCCGCAGTACCGAAGTTTACCGCTATAAGTGTGGCGCAGCTTGCAAACGTGAACAGCAGGGCGAATATGAGCAGGAGTATCAGTATCGGCTTTGCTGCTTTTGCCCTCAATACAGTGGTAAGCCTTGAGCCTACCGATGTGCCTTTAATGCCTGTTGTACCCGCACGCGCCGCCTTGGCGGCCTTGGCTGCGCTGCGGCGTTTTGCGTTCATGGCCTTTTTCCTCAGCTGAGCCTTCTGCGCCTTTTTAGCCGATTTTGCCGAGGTGCGCGTTTTCTCGTATTCCAGCTTTGACATTGCGCGGGTATCTCTTTCTTGCGCCATATCGAACTTGCGGTAAGGCTTGCTTGTGCGCTTTTGGTATCTACTGAGGAGTATGCGGTTTTCAACTACCCGCTCGGCCTTGTGGGTTGCCTCTACGCCGACGTTGTCTTTTTCGTGCTTGTGTATCTGGCCGTGTATGCCTTGGCGTATAGCATTTGCCGGGTGGCGCAATATGGACGGCTTCTCAGCGGAGAGTGCTTCCGATTCAGTCAAGCACTGCTTTTCCTTAAATTTTACTGCCTTGCCGCGCTTTTCGTCATAAGCCTTTTGCTTTACGGTTTTTGTTGGGAGACGCTTTGCAGCCTCGTCAAGCGCGAGATGTGTCCGGGCTGCGTTTTCGTGTAATTTTCTTATTTTCCGACCAGCCGGTGGTGGCTGCGTAGTTGTGTCCGGCTTTTGCCATCGCTTGGCTGTGTCGTCGTCAGATGTTTGCTGCGCGACCGAGGGCAGGTTTGACGATAGTTCGGATAGAGAGGATGCCCCTGCCGACTTTTCCGTGTCTGCGGCAGGGGCTGTGATGGGAGCTTGTGTTAGGGGTTGTGCTTCGTATGTTTTTCCTTTTTTAGGCTTTTGGCGGCGTTTGACCGCTTCGGTATTTTGCTGCTCGGCTTTTGACCAGCGTTTTTGCCATTTGCCTTCCCGGTCAGCACCGCCTTTAGGATGCTTTCTGCTCATAATGCACCTCTCCGGGCTTTGTGGTCATTAGCTTGTACAGCATTGTGTCCGTTGGGAAGCGATCTATAAAAGGCACGGTCACGTTATCGTACCTGAGTAAACCCTGGCCGACACCGCTTGCGGTTATATACCGTTCTTGCTCCTGTGATATGCCTAAATGCTCCGAGAGTACCTGTCTGTCACCGCCTGCTTGGCTGAGCAGGACAATGAACGGCGTGCAGTCAAGTATGTTTTTTGCATCGGCACTTGACAGGAAGTCTTTAACGTTTTGGGTGATTCCTGTAGGCACGCCTTGCCACTTTCGGAATCGCTTGAAAATTCCGACCGAGAAGTCTGCCGTCTGTTTTTCTTTCAGGAGTAAATGAAACTCATCTATATACACCCACGTGAATTTTTTCTTTGAGCGGTTGTATGATACTCTGTTCCATAGTGCGTCTTGGAGTATGAGCATTCCTACGGTTTTCAGCGTCGCGCCAAGTTCTTTGATATCGAAGCAGACGAGCCTGTTTTTTAGGTCAACATTCGTCTGACCGTTGAACACATTTTGCGAGCCGGTGACGAACATTTCAAGGGCTGTTGCAAGATTCTTTGCTTCCGGCTCGGGCTGTTCCATGAGTTCAGTGTATAAATCTCCGAGTATAGGCATCTTTTCGGGATTCCAGTCTACAAAGAATTCTTTGTAGATTTTCAGCAGGCAGCGGTCTATAATTGACTTTTCCTTCTGGGCTAAGCCTTGATTGCCTCCGAGTACAGCTTCGCAAAAAGACACCACGAACGTTGACTTTAATTTCAGCGGGTCGCCGCCGTCGTTGTAGTTATCGTTAATATCCAGCGGATTTATCCTATGGTCGCTCGATGCCGATAACTTAATAACTTCCCCATAGAGTTCATCAACCAGCGCGGGGTATTCGCCTTCCGGGTCAATAATCATTACATCATCCAGCGTTGATAGCATGACGTTGGCGATTTCGCGCTTTGCAAAAAATGATTTGCCGGAGCCGGGCATACCCAGTATGAGACCGTTCGGGTTTATAAGCCTCCGTCGGTCTGCCATTATCATATTACCGCTTACGGCGTTTAAGCCGTAATAGAGTGCCCCGGGGCCTTGGAAAAGCTCTGCGCTCGTGAAAGGTATAAATATAGCCATTGACGATGTGGTCATTGTGCGTTGGAGGTCAAGCTGATTGTCTCCCAACACTAAGCTACTGCACAGCCCTTGTTCCTGCTGATAGTCCAGCCGTTTGAGTTGGCAGTTGTGCTTCTGGGTTATGCCGGACGTTGACTTGACGATGTTCTCCAGCTTCTGCTTCGACCCGGCGGTATTCATGATAAGCACTGTGGCGAGGAATTGTCTTTCGTCTTTTTCTTGCAGGTGTTCCATCATGCCCTGTGCGCTTTCCAGGTTGTCTTTAAGTAACTGCGGGATGATGTCCATGTCATAGTTATTCTGGAACGCTTTCTTCTGCTCCTGCGCTTTTTGGGCATTGAGTGCCGCGAAGGCTTTGCGAGCCTGCTTTATTGCCGCTTGCTGGTCTACCGGCTGTAGATGGATGTTTACCGTTATAGGGTGTTCGCTTTCGATATAATCGCGGAGCACGCTATCTTCGAGCCCGGCAGCCATTATCTGCTTGAAGCTGACTGTACCTAATGTGTCGCCAATTTTGAATGTAGATTTATCACTGAAATTGAAACTACTGGGTGCAATATAGTCTTTGGTCGATAACCCTGTTTTGGGCAGGTCTGACCAGTCAAAGTGCAACCTTTTTTGACCGTCAGGGTGTAGCTGGCCGTGCAGTACCTTGAGGCGTTCCTTTCCTGTCAGCGGCCATGCAGTGACACCCATCGCCCTGTAGTTATGACCGACATCTACCTCAATCCTGCCCAACCTTGACCTTGCCTCTTTCAAGGACTGGGCTTCTACTCCGAACGTGATATATTTACGTTTAAGTAGCCCGCTGTTGCCTTTTGACATCTGGGTCTGGAGCATTTCAACGTACTCGCGGCGCACGTTGTCATATCTGGCATCTTGGCCGTCTATTACTATGCTGCTTTCAAGGTCTTCGATGTTGCCGGGAGCATTTACAAAAGAGAGCTGCAACCTCGTGCCGGAGTCAAACGCGTTTAAAAAGTTGCGGTAATTTTCAAGGATAGATCCTTTTTCATCTTCCAGCGCGAGGCGGTAGTTTATGTCGTTATACTCCATTGTTTTTGTGTAGTATCGTCCTTTTACGTGGCATATGCCGTCCTTGTACATGGTCAGGTATGGTAGTGTACCCTGCGCAGTGGTCGGTTTACTTTTTATGCCCAGCAGTCGTTCGAGCCTTGTTATTTTTGCCCTTTGAGGTTTGTTTGCGGTTCTTTGGCGTGGCTGCGGTGTTCTTTGCTTTGTGGTTGGCATGGGCTATATCCTCGCTTTCGTTGGTGTTAAAGTGTTTGTATAAATTGCTTGTCCTATACGGCCGCCTTTTTGCCAGCTTTTTGTGCCGCAAAAATAGCTTTATGTGGTATTCTGCCGGCCTGCCGTCTTTCTCATATGAGCTGAGCGTCATTATTGGTAACACCACGGCCACCATTATCAAGGCGGCAAGCGTGGTGTTAATTGTTCTCAGTGCAAAAAATATCAGCACTCCTATAGCCGCTGCTATCGGCATTAGTATGAGCTGCCGCTTTGTGAGGCCTGCCATTGTTTTTGGCTTTATTTTCGATAAATCCTGGGGCACTTTTGTCCAAGGCATTAAGCACCATCCTTTCTCAGCTGTTCTGACCAGCTCACGGTCACGGCGCGATCGGATGAGCCGGAAGCGTTCGCCGTTACGGGCTTCTTTGCGAGTGTTGCGTTTTCGCGAAGTACATCACGCAGCGATTTCTTGACTTTGTCATATTCGACTATTTTGCCGTCCGGGTGGCGGATTGCTACCGAATACCCTTCTTTCAGCAACTTTGCGCAAAGAAGGTTTATGGCATGGGGCTTCTCGCAAATCGTTTTTGCGGGGATAATTGGGGCTTGTTTTGCGCCGGGGGCGGGCTTGTAGAACATTACTGCACCACCCAATCTGTCTGCTACTGCCTTGTATTCATCCCAGAGTGCTGTTTCTGTGGGTTGAGGTGTGGCTTGCGCCGGAGGCCCTGTGGGTTGAGTATGAGGTAGTGTCGGTGGTGGTGCTGATGCATCGATTTCGTCGTGATCATCGCCTTGCCCTATGTCTATGTATTCGCCGGGTGGAGCGGTTGCGTCGTTGTACGCCTGTGCTACTGCGGCAGTCATGGCGCGGCGTGCGTATCCGGATATGGGGTATGCGACATCAGTGCCGCCCAGTTCATCTGATGGGAATTTTAGCTTTATTGTATCGCCCCGCGCACCTTGGATAATGACGTTTTTGATTGCCGCTGATTTAGCTATCTCAATAACGGCTGTGCCGAGATAGTCTTTATGTGGCTCTTCCGCCAGTGTCACGGTTGCTTTGTATTTACTCATTGGCATCCCCCTTAATGAGCACTGAATATTGATTTTGATATTGCTGCGGTTTTAAATAGCGCAAAGCATAAAAGCACAGTCACTGCAAGCACACTCCATACCCAGCTGTTTATGTCGCCGAGCGTTAGTATGGTGCCCGGCGCGGGAAATACGCTCATAACGACCGCTGAGTAGATAGCAAGGCAGACCACTATGAGGAAGCCCTGAAAGCCCAACGCAGCTAAGTATTTAAGATAATTTTGACCGACAGGACTCATATCTCGCTGCATTAGCGTCGCCAGCGGTATAGGTGCTGCTGATGCTGCTATCAGGATTTCGATTGTACGACCCCATACGATGATGGACACTATGATTGGCATTATCTGTGCGCCGAGGAACGCTGCGCCCATTGATGGCAGGAGCGAGAACAGTGCCGGAAGCGTTGCTTCCTCCAATACGGCTCTTATTTCGCCCGGTGAAAGTGACACAACATCGACCACTTGCGCTGCTGCTTGCATTACAAGCCAGCCTGCTACATCAAACATGCCCATAGCAATAGGGAACGCATTGGTGGCGAGAAATACAGCGAATACCAGTTTTACGATAAATGTGCCTATTTGTTTAAATTCCAGCTCGTCTTGGTTATGGTCTACCATCATTTGTATGACTTCCCAGCACATTATGTATGCCAGTACAATGCCCGCAATCGGGGGTATTACAGTTTCAGCAAGGGTTTGCACCACTCCTCCCGGAGCGCCGCCGAGCCAGTCCATAGGCGATTGCGCCAGATGACCTGCTGCACCCGCCGAACCTCCGTCTATGTCAAATGCGGTGGTCGCATCTATGTTGTAGATGAGCGACCCGAAAAGGCTGTAGAGTATATCTACTACTAGGGAGTGTATCCACTCCGTTAGTCTGTCTATCATTTTTTGCCTACTTTCTATTTGCTGTGTGGCGGGTGCTGTTTTTAGTTAAATAGCCCTACGAGATTAAGTACCAGCCCCGTGGCGATAAATCCAAGTGCGATACCACCGGCAACCTGTAAAAACCCCTTTCTCCGCTGATTGTCGTTTTCCTCGGCTGCGCCTTGGCTTATATTTACAAAACCTTGTACGCCATACCATGCGCCTAAACCAAGTAGTATCACCGACAGCGCGGCGACTGCTTCATTTGCAAAATCCATGTTTTCTCTTTCCCTTCTTTTTATAGGCAAAAAACGGGCATTGCCGCCCGCTTTTTGCTGATTTATTTGTTTTTCTGATTTTTGGTTGCTATTATACTCTCGTCTTAAGCTCCCTTCTCTGATACTTCGTACACTACATGCGTATATTTTGCGGTATCGCTCAGCTTGAGCCCGGTTGACATATGCCGTTTTGCGTTGTACCTGTTCTTGGGCTTATCTACTATGTATTTATAGAACTTGTGCTTTTTGGGGTCATATTTTTTAGATTTGAATGGCGGCAATCCTCGTATTTGCAGTATACAGTGCGTATTTTTCAGTGTTGCGAGTTCGTCTATACTCATTAAGTCCCTGCCAAGCCGGTTATAATTTTCACCTCTTGAATCTTGCTGGCTTCTTGTTCTGCTGTCGGTCAGGATGTCTATGGTTTCCTTACCCATCATTTTAGATGCCGCCTCTAAGGTGTATTGCTCTTTGCCCCCCAAAAACAGTTCTGTGTCCATGTTACCTATAACGGTATCGGCCGCTTCCTTGTAACGTTCTTTTAGTTGTGCTTTCGATTGTAGTATTACACATGCAGAGATTTCACGGCTTCTGATTGTCCCGGATAATGTTTCAAAATTCGGGATTCTGCCTATGTTGTAAAATTCATCCAAGAGCATACGGACGTGTACCGGGAGCCTGCCGCCGTGATCTATGTCTGCTATATCGCATAGCAGGTTGAATAATTGCGAGTATAGGATGCCGGGAATGAAATCGTAGCTCCTGTTTGTATCGCTCACTATGACAAACAGTGCCGTCTTTTCCTTTCCGAGTCGAGTCAGGTCAAGTTCGTCGTATTCAGTCAAATTCCGGACTGCGTTTATATCGAACACAGAGAGGCGTGCCGCAAGCTGTATCAGTATTGATTTTGCAGTCTTGCCTGCTGCGAGTTTGAACTTCTTGTATTGGCGTACTGCGAAATGGTCAGGTCGCCTTGCTTCAAGTTGCTCAAAAGTTATATCTACTGCGTTTTTATGTCCTTCGTCCTCTTCACTCGCACTCATCATACCGATTATGTCACATACTAAAGTCATGTTTTTTTCGTCTTCGCGAGCTTCTGTCCACACAAGACCAAGCAATGCTTGCAATAGTAGCTTTTCTGCTGTTTCCCAAAATGGGTCTGTCGCCTTACCCAGCCCTCCAAGGTTCTCCATGAGGATGGTCGTTAGCCTTAATATATCGTCCTCGGCGCGGAGGTATACCAATGGATTAAATTTCATAGATGTTATTATTTCCACTGTATTAAGCACCCTGATTTTATAGCCCTTGCGCAATAACATCTTGCCTGTATCACGGAGCAACTCACCCTTTGGATCTGTTACCACAAATGATGTAGGATAGTCTAAGGATGTACATTGCATCAAGTTTGGACGTACAAAAAGCCATGATTTGCCGCTACCGCTGCCACCTATTACTAAGATGTTTTTGTTGCGCCCGTACTCAAACTTTTCCGGCCGGCTGTTCATCGTGAGCGATTCCGTTGCCGTGAGGATAATATTATTATCGGGGTTTTCGTCCATGTACGGCTTGATGTCCTTGCGAGTACCCCACCGTGCCGCGCCGTACTCTTTGCCGCGCATATATTTCTTGCCACTAAGTCCCTGAGCGTACATAATAAAAGGCGCACCCAATCCAACGATGAGCCCGCCTATTACGGGGTGTATGTCTACGAACGGGATATGCGGCGATATAATACCGCCGAGTATACCAAGGACTATATACGGGATTATTTTTATCGCAAGCTTTTTTCTCTGTGGTGTCATCAGTTTTCATCACCTCGCTATTTCCAACTGTAGGCTTGGTTCGGGCGCACCGCGCTGTAACGCGTGGTCTAATGCCTGTGGGGCTGATTGCTGTTTTGCAAGCACTTGGTTCTTGTTAAGGGTGTCACGAAGCGATGGCTGCTGTTCGGCAGACCGCTCCTTGTCCATACTTTTCCCGAGTACCTTGTGTGAGTATTCCCTCATTGCTTCATGCATTTGGGCAGTGCGTCCGCACTTGAAAAACACTGAATATTCAGGAACATCAGGCTCATTTGGGTTAATTACCTTGCGAGCAGCGTACTGTACACCGTATTTGCGAGCCACCCTGTCGAAGCCCCGTAGGCTTTTTGCAGCTATAGGGCATGATTCCAATTTTGAGCCATCTTTTGTGAGCTTTTTCAGGGACACTTCACCGGGGTGCTCGCTTTTTTGCTTTTTGCACGACGCAAGATACCTGAGTATACATCGGGATAACGCTTGCGCTGTTAGTGATGCGCCCCTGATTGTGAGACATACTATCCGTTCTGATACATCTGTCATGCTTTATGCTCCTTCTTTCCTAAAACACTAGGCGGGGATATTTTACCCCGCCCCAGTATTTATAATTCCAACTACGCAGGCAAGTGCTCCACCTCTTTGGCTACAGCTTTTTCCGGTGTGGCTGCTTTTTGCTCAGCTGCCTTCTCTCCGTTCTCTTTAAGGGTATCGCGGAGTGTATATTTGCTTTCCCCCTCTTCGCGAGCAGACTTACCTGCAGCGGCAAACCCCGCCTTCAAATCTGCTTCCTTTTGGACGGCGGTCTCTCTTGCGTCACGTGCCTTGCCAAGAGATTCCAGGCATGCCTCTGTGACTTTAGATCTAAACTCGGGGTCATAAGACGTGTGAATTTGCTTGAATTCGCCTGCTTTTTCACCTTGTGCTCTTACGTAACCGGGATAATTGATACGTAACCCATCTTTTGCCGCATTATCCTGGATGCTTATGCCGCTGAGTGTGATTAGTTCGTTTAGGTGTAGGGTTATGTTTGCGTGAATGCCTTTCTCTTGCGCAGCTTTGGGGGCAAGTCGAGCAAATGCGCTTACCTCCATACCCTTTGTAGGCTTTGCTACTTTTGCACCGAAGGTACTGTCCTTTTCATCTATTTCGCTTTTCAATGCGTTGAGTATTGTGTTTTTGACCTCTCTTTCTGCGGCTTTAGTGCCGAACTCTACGAGGTCATAACCTCTCTGCTTTGGCATATCTACAAACAGCCCGTGTTCATTGTTGCGGATTTTGATGTCGCTTATGGTGTATTGGTTGTTGATGTTGAGTGTTGCATACGCTGTGCTCTCATCGCGAATACTCACAGATGCAGCTAATGGCGGCATTGCTATGTTTTGTTTTGACATATTTTTTCTCCTTTTCGATATTTTTTTTGTTATTGAATCTTTCTCCGGGATGCGATTATTTATCTGCCTCATCACCTCCATCTCCCTTAATTTTGTCCAATATTCCCCGCATCCTGTCCATCTCTTGTTGGCTTGGATTCCCATGTTTGCCTGTATGCGGTGGTTGGCGGTTGTCGTTGCACGCGATGGCAGGCCGCTGCGCTCGCTGCTTGTCTTGGCGTTCCCATTTCCTGACGAGAGCTTGCCAGTCTTCCACAGGTGAGCCGCTTACCCTCCATCCGACCGCCGTGTAATGGTCTACAAATTTTTGCGCATCTACTGAGCCGCCCAATGATTTGACGTATGAATCAACAACTTCCACAGATGGCGGGGAAAAGCCGTTTCCGGATAATGCATTTTTTTCTTCGCGCGTGTGTGCGCTCATAGAGAGAGTATTATCCTTACTGTTATTATTTATACTGTTACTTTTAGATATGTTACTTTTATTGGTGTCCGAAAATACAGTATCCTGTTTTACAGTATCCGAAATTACAGTGTCCTGTTTATTAGGACACTGTAATTCATCGCCTTCCGGATTCTTTTTAGCTGCAGGAACAGCATCTAATATCGTGTAGATGTTGCGACTTAATCGACCGTTCTTATGCTCCTGTTCGGCTTTGATATAACCCAAATCTCGGAGAGAGTTGAAATATTTGTAATATGTATTTTTATTCAACCCTAAATCTGCTATGATTTTATCTCGCCGTGGGAAGGCTGTTTTGCCCGCTCCGGCATAGCTGCAAAAATATGCATATATAGCTTTAGCATACGCTGTTAGCCGCCTATCTTGCATTACGAGTTTCGGTATAGTGCCAAAGCCCCTGGAGTTAATGCCTTGTACTTGTAATATGTCGCACGCCTCTGAGTTGTTTGCGCTTTCGACAGGTGTAGTTTTTTGTGTCGGCATAGCTGCCCCCCCCCCCATGTTATGGGTTATAAATTATACATATGCGCTACGACCTCAACTGCGGCGGAGTTCGCTTTTGTCTTGGAATTTTTTACAAGCGGGGTTCGTTGACGGTATCATTTCATCGTAGTTTCTTGATTTTGGGTTCTCGCAAGTCCAGTGCGGTCTGTGTGCGCATCGCAAGCAGGTTTTAAGAGTCTCTTTTACGGTCTTGCTTTTCTTATAAGCCATTTTTTCTATCCTCTCAAATCTTTTTTATATCGTGCAAAGATATATTTTCATCACTATACCCTTCATACTGACACCGCCGTGACCTCGACGATATAATCCTGTTTCCCGATGCTTATCGCCAGCAGTATTTCTCCTGTTTCTTGATTCTCTATAAGCCCGGTACTTAATTGCGGATAGTTCAGCTCTTTTGATATATAACCTTTACCTTGCCCGAGTTTGCGCTCAAGCTCTACTGTAAAAAATTCAATAAGTTTTCTCGATACATTATTTTTGTCCATGATTTAAAATCTCACTTTCTTATATTTTTCCACAAAAAAAACACCCATCACTTTTTATGTGGTGGGTGTTCTGTGCTTTTAAGACCTTTTAAAATTGTTTGTCACTAACCAGTTACTAACTTGTGCCATTTTGTGCCTTTTCAGACTGTTTTGAATTCGCGGCGAAGTCTTGAGTTTACTGCAATTATTCGATTTAGCAATTCTTAGCCATATTTCAATATAAATTTAATATCTTTCTTCAGATTCGTTTTAAAGAAGGCACTACGCATCGGCGCAGATATAAGCAATATTACAAGTAGTGCCACTGTCCCACCAAAAGCTTGCAGATACATCATTAGCATTGCCTCCCGTGTCTTGACGAAAATCCTTGCTCTTGCACATATCCTATCATAATATAATCGAAAAGTATAGTGAAGCGAGGGGACGGGGGTTGCTACTTCATGGGCGAATTTGGCAACAGTGAAATCAGTCCACAACTTGTGGGCGAATTGTGCGATGTTCCGTGAGGTGAAGCGACGGGATAGCGCAATGCTAGCAACAGCTGTGAGACAAAGTAGCACCCCTTCCTGTTTCAACAGTCAAGCATTCTCGAAAGATGGTGTAAAATAGATTTGGGAGAAATAAATAGGGAATTCATAAGGAGACCAAAATCGAAACAGAGTTTCGAAGCGGTAGAAGCAGGATAGTATATGA
>JGI24694J35173_10001898_pt1 | contig 17891 bp, 15 predicted proteins | sample TergutCo191P1_FD_35173 | JGI IMG/M metagenome (IMG submission 35173) | reverse complement strand
ATGGGCGGATTAAAAGCAGGTTATCGCTTCCCGTTGGGAATGTTTTACGTTGAACCTTACGGCAGGGTGGGATACCCGTTCATGTTTGGTATCGGCGTATTAGCAGGAATCAGGATAGGAGGAGAAAAATGAAGTATCAAAAATTTGGTTTATTAATTATTATTACGCTTGCGGCAGTTTTATTATTCGCGTGTGACAATCCATTTTGGCCGGAGAAAACTGTGAAGCCGGAACAGGAACCTGAAATTCCTGAAGTCATAACCGACTGCGGACACAACAACTACGGCGAATGGCTCGTAACGACGCACGCAACATGTTTGACGAATGGAGCAAGAGAAAGAGACTGCGTTGCATGTGGACATATACAGACAGAAGTTATAACAGACGCGAGTGCGCATAACTGGCTGCAGTCAGACGGAACGCCTTCGACCTGTACCGAGACAGGAGCGGGGACCAGAGAGTGCACACTTTGCTATGAAGAAGAAATCTCAGATGTATTAGAAATAGATCCTAGTAATCACAACTGGGGTGCATTTACACAAACAACTCTTCCGACATGTTCTGAACCCGGCATAATGACAAAGGATTGCACCAGATGCGGTACAAGAAACGACACGGAAAGCCAGGAAGGCGAGCCAAAATTAAGTGAAACTGGCATTCACGTTTTAGCAGGGACTTTGACAGTTACAGTACCTGCAACATGTTTAAAGGCTGGTGCGAACGGAAGGAGGTGTACTTTCAGCACCTGCTGGTTCTTTACTACGAACGGCGGCATAGTTAACCCGCTTGGTCATTTAAACTCAACTTGGATAGACAATACTGCTACTTGTACAGAAACTGGCTTTGAGACATTGAAATGCAACAGAGACCCCTGTGTTGACCCTCAAACACGAGACACGCAAGCGCTCGGGCATACTTTAACGGCATGGCTTAAAGATTCAGAAACAACATGTCTGGAAGAAAAAAGAACGTGTACTCGTGTTGTACCTGTACAATGTACTCACTTTGAAGGACAAACTCTGCCTGTTACAACTCACAACTGGAACGGTCTGTGGTCCAGAAGCGGGAAATTAATTAAAACCTGTATAACTAAGTGTAAGGATAACAATGATTGTACGGCAACGCGTTCTCTTGATGAAGAGATGGTGCAGATACAAGGCGGAAGGATGCCGCTTGCTACAGACACTACTTATCGAAATTGGGGAACACATACAATAACGCTGAGCGCGTTTAAGATGCACAAATTCCAAGTGACACAGGATCTGTATGTAGCCGTTATGGGAACTAATCCAAGCAATTTTAAAACAGGTGTAACGTCAGGAGAGAGACAGGAGCAGCGCCCTGTAGAGACGGTAACATGGTATGACGCAGTAGAGTTCTGCATTAAACTGAGTGAGAGAGAAGGGTTTACAAGTTATGCGATGAATAACAGAACTCCTGCAACAGGATATCCCATAACAAACGCGACTGTAACATGGATTGATGATCAATACTTCAACGGCTATCGTTTACCCACAGAAGCTGAGTGGGAATATGCATGCAGAGCGGGGACAAGAACAGCATATTATTTTGGAGATGCGAGCAGCGAACTTGTCAATTACGCATGGTACGGTACAGGTGGTGGCGACGCCAACAGTAAGACGCATCAGGTAGGGTTGAAACTACCTAATCAATGGGGGTTATACGACATGCTTGGGAATGTACGAGAATTTTGCTGGGATTGGTATCAAGAACAGATACCTTTAGCGACTGCTGCTGCGACGAATCCTAAAGGACCTGTTTCTGGTACTGATCGCGTGCAACGCGGGGGCTATTATTCACATAATTTTAATATTAATCGGACAGAATATAGACTCTATTTTGAACCCGGCAGAGCAGCTAGCAACCAAAATGGCTTCCGTATTGTTCTCAATCAACCGCAGCAGCAGTAAAGATTAATAGAACGCCGAATACCGTTGTTAGCACAGTGTTTGGTGTGCGGCGTCCGGCTTCAGGCTTCCCCCTGCTGCCGGGCGCCTTTTTTTTGTTTGGGGAAGTTAAAGACAAAGAATATTTTACCACTAACCCGCCAAATTAAACCACGCGTAAGCGTGCATATTTAAAAATGCTAAAGGGCGTAGGCCCGAAAATACTATCACCTTTAATTAATGCTTCAGGCCGAACGAACCATCACGAACTTGTTATGCGAAAGCTTAATCTTAACCTAGAAATCTCTGATAGCTACGAGATATTTCTTGGGTTTAAGACGAGATTTCGTAGCGCAGGTTCGCGTGGTTCGTGTCGTACCGAAGGTATGCGTTCGTGTGGTTCGTGGAAAAATTCTTCAAATATGCACGCTTACGCGTGGTTTTATATATTCGCTATTTCTTCAAGGGATAGACCGGTTATTTCGCTAACAAACTCTGGTGTTGAATTTTTTCCAAGAAGATTACGGGCAACGGCAAATATTCCTTCAACACGACCTTCTTCCCGAGCTTCTCTGGCGCGTATTTCTGCGATTTCTTCTGTGGTTAATTCATCACAAAGCATATTAATTACCTCCGAGGCGTGTTCTCTTAAAAACTCTCTCAAAATATCATGCTCAATGCAATATTTTACAGCACTTTTTACAGCTTCATCAAGCGGTAAATATTCACTTAACTCTTTTATTTTGCTTATGAAAAAACTGTAGCTTTCAAGGGTTTCACATTTTTTCTGTATTTCAAGGTTCCGACCATGATTGATGTTATACACCTGTACCACAAGTTCCAGTGGTAGTTCAATTCCGCATGACTGTTTAAGTCCTGCTATATCTTTAAAAGCGTTTGAAAGCCTTAACTCCTGATAATCCGGGCACTCATCTTTTCCGTTGTAAAGGACAATAAACTCTGGTGTTGGTATTTTTTCAAGTTTCCTTTGATAGAGCTTGTCCCGGTCGATAATCTTTTCGTACACTCTGGCGATATACATAAGCAGCCTAAGCGGTACATTTTCATTAATCGTAGACTGATGCTCAATCAGAACTACAATTCGATCATTAATCGTAAAAGACAGATCATTGATCTGTTTCATGAAAAGGACATCCGAAAGAGTATTGATATCGACTATTGCGTCTTTAGGGATATCGATTCCTTCGATAGCGGAGTAAAGGCGCCCTGCAGCATTCATCCACAATATTAATTGTATTGGGGCTACACCCTGTTGCATTTATACAGACACGCCCTCACTGGTTCGGGCGTATTTTTTTGGTGTCCCGCAGAACATCTGGTGTACCGAAGAGTACAGAGAAAACACTGTCTTTGTGATTTTTATTAACATTCAAATCCATATAGATCACTCCCGAGAAAAAAGATATGACCTGAAAAAAGGTCATATATATATGGCGCAGACTCTGCAAAAAGCTTGCTCGAGAATGAAAAAAAGTGAAAAAAATTTGCACAGGCACAGGCAGCGCTGGCAGGACGGGAAAACAATCTATCTGGATTACTCTAAGCTCGGATAAATTAAATGGTCAGAGGGCTCCGTAGGTAATTCCCCAAATGTTTTACCGCCCTGCCAGCGCCGCCTGCACCTGTGCATATTGTTTAATACACGCCCATTTTCACCAAGTTCATCAGCGCGAACAGTGCGCCCAAAGCGGAGGTGCCAAAAAACTTGCTTGAGAAACAATTATTTTATTAGATTTAAGCTTCTTCCAGACCGAGTTCTTCATTTGAATCGCCTGAGCTTATGTGGTCTGAATTTTCATCAGAGACTGCAGCGGCTGGATCTTTCTTTTTCATTTTAAAAGAGCTCGCTTTTTTTACTCTTGGGCGGCGGTAACTTTTTGCCGCATTGTTTACAAGAGCAATGAATATAATAACGACCAAAGCGGCTACAATTACCTGCCATGATGTGAGGACACCTTTTATAATATCAACTATGCTCATTTTTTTAATTATCGGAGACGGTGACAGGCACCTTTAATTTCAGTACAATAAGCCCATGAACTCAACATTAGAAATTTTAAAAACTAGGGGTTTTTTCCAGCAATGCACGGACGTTGAAGGCCTGTCCAAAATTATGGACGAAGGTCCCATCACTTTTTATGAAGGTACTGACCCTACAGGGGGAAGTCTGCATATTGGGCATATAGTTCCGTATTTTGCTTTCCGCCATCTCCGCGAAGCGGGACATACAGGGGTTGCACTTCTGGGCGGCGGAACCGCAAGGATTGGAGATCCGTCAGGCAGGGATCAGGTGCGCAAAATGCTTGATTACGAAACACTGGACGCAAATGTAGAATCAATCACAACCCAGCTCAACCATTTTGTCGGTTTCGACGGCAAGACGGCTTTTACCGTCAACAATAAGGACTGGCTTGCCAATCTTAATTATATCGATTTCCTCCGCGAAATCGGCAGTCATTTTTCTGTCAACCGCATGTTGAGTTTTGAAGCTTACAAAATGCGTATGGAGACAGGTTTATCTTTTATTGAGTTTAATTACCAGCTGCTGCAAAGTTATGATTTTCTTGAACTTTACCGCCGCCACGGCTGCCGTTTGCAAATCGGCGGTGACGATCAATGGGGTAATATTGTCGCGGGAGTTGAGCTAATCCGCCGCATCGAAGGCGCCGAAGTTTTTGGTTTAACATTCCCGCTTGTTACAACTTCAGACGGTAAAAAAATGGGTAAAACAATGAAAGGCGCTCTCTTTCTTGATCCGGCATTGTGCACCCCTTACGACTTCTTTCAATACTGGCGCAATATACCGGACACTGATGTATGCCGATTCCTTTTAATGTTCACATTTCTGCCGGCAGAAGAATGCAATGCTCTATGCGCCGCCGGCAAAAACCCGAATGATGCCAAAGAACGTCTTGCGTGGGAAGTGACCGCGCTTATACACGGGAAAGACGAAGCTGATAAAGCTCTAAGCGGAGCCAAAGCCGCCTTCGCCGGCGCTGGAGACAAGACAGCTATGCCACACGCCGAAATCCCGCGCTCCCGCTTTGAAACCGGTTACAACGCAATAGATCTTTTCTTCGATACCGGATTAACTCCTAACAAAAGCGAAGCCCGCCGTCTGATCCAGCAAAGCGGAGCGTTTGTTTCTGACAAAGATGGGAACCTATCTGCCATTGAAGATGTAAATGCTCTCATTGGATCAGATCGTTTAAACGCGGACGGCGAATTGACACTAAGAGCCGGTAAAAAAAGGTATTTACTGGTCATTGCCAGGTAGGTACGTTATAATTACTGCACGACACATATAATTGCTAAAGGTTGCAAAAATCCTGAAATCTTTATATAATAAATAAAGCTGAAGGAGACGTCTATGTTTAAATTTGAAGACTACATTTCAAATATCCCCGATACCCCATTCGACAATTTCGCGCAGTTTGTGGAAACTCAATCCCGTGAATTTGCAAATAATGATTTTATCCGCTATCGTTCCGGCAAACAAAGAGAATTTACACGGTGGTCATATTCAAAATTTGGCGAGGAATGCCGCAAAGTAGCCCGCGGTTTGCTTGCCGCAGGGCTTGTTAAAGGCGACAATGTTGTGCTGTGGTCCGAGAACAGGCCTGAATGGATGGCTGTCTGGATGGGTACAGTAATTACAGGTATTTGCATTGTGCCTGTCGACTTCCTTGCGACAGAGCAGGAATGTATCAATATTATGAAAATAACAAGAGCCAAAGCTTTCTTTTATTCCGGCAGGAAGAGGGATTTTGCTTCTTCATTGTCATCTAACGGAATTTCCGTACCTGTATGCGTATGTATAAGCCCCGAGATGGAAGACGCTCCAGCCGGAATAAAAACCGAGTTTGATACTTTTGGTTCAAACGCCGCGTCCCAGGTTTTACCCGATCCAAACAGTATAGCGTATAACGATCCCTGTTCTATCGTATTTACATCGGGGACAACCGGTTTTGCCAAGGGCGTTACTCTTTCGCATAAAAATATAATTGCCAACGCAAGCGCCGCTGTACGAATTTTACAGCCCGGCAAAAACGATGTCTTTATGGATGTTTTACCGCTTCATCACACATACCCTACAACATGTTCGTTTATAGTGCCTTATTGCCTTGGTATTCCAACAGTAATTGCGGAAAAAATTGTCGGAAAAGTTGTTGTCGATGACATTCACGACGGAGGAGTTACATTCCTTATCGCCGTTCCGCTTCTTTACGATAAAGTAATGGCGGCAATAGATTCCAATTATCAAAAACTTTCACCGATTATCCGCAGACCTTTAAACGCTCTTAGAAAAGTTGCTTTGGCAAAGGCGAGACAAGGCAATCCTGATTGGGGGCGCAAGGTGTTCAGGTTTATCCGCAAAAAAGCTAATCTTGAATCGATACAAATAATGGTTGCGGGCGGCGGCGCTTTAAGCATTCAGACTGCGGATTTTTTTGATTCATTTGGCTTTAATATCGTTCATGGTTACGGAATGAGCGAAAATTCTCCGCTCATCACTGTTAATACTCCGTACCATAAACGCAATGAATCGGTTGGGCTTCCTGTCAGTTATACCGAAGTTAAAATTATAGATCCGGGTCCCGATGGTATCGGCGAGATTGCCTGCAAGTCGCCGTCTGTGATGCTTGGCTATTTTGAAAATGATGAAGCGACAAAAGAAGTTATAACAGAAGACGGCTGGCTTTTAACAGGAGACCTTGGCTGCATCGATGATGACGGTTATGTCTACATCAGGGGACGCAAAAAAAATCTTATTGTTGGTTCCGGCGGCAAGAATATTTACCCCGAAGAAGTGGAAGCCTGTTTTGCAGGTTCGCGTTCAATCGCGGAAGCACTCATCGTTGGAAGAAAAACTTCCGGCGGCGAAATAATTTACGGCGTAATGGTTCCCAATTATGAATTTATTAAAGTCGATTATCCCGGCAGGGAAAGTGACGATTTCTTTGTTTATGAACTTGTTAAAAAGGAAGTGGAAATAGCAAATCGCTCGATGCCTGTTTATAAAAAGATCAGTGATTTCTGTATACGCAGGGAACAATTTGAAAAGAACGCGCAGCAAAAAATAAGACGCTTCCTTTACAAGTCTTATGAAACGCCTAGTTAAGTTCTTTTCTGTTGGTTATAACTTTGCTGATTAAACCGTAGTTTACAGCTTCCTGAGCATTCATCCAATAATCGCGATCTGTGTCTTTTTCTACCTGATTAACAGGATTGTTTGTTTCTTCAGCGATTAATTGATTTATTCTCCCGCGCAGTTTTTCAAGTTCTTTTGCGTGTATTTCAATATCTGTCGCAACGCCGCGAATTCCCGAAAGCGGCTGATGGATCAGGTAATGGCTGTTGGGAAGCCCCACTCGCCTTTCTTTGGGAGACGCAAGCTGAATGATAGCGGCGGCACTTGCAACAAGCCCCATGCCGATTGTCCATACCTGCGGTTTTACAAATCTAATCATATCGAAAATCGCGTATCCCGCGTCAGCGTCTCCGCCTGGTGAATCAATAAAAACTCGGATAGGATCGTCGTTCATATCTTCTAAAAGTAAGAGCTGGCGTATTGTTTTTTCCGCCAATACTTTATTTATTTCACCGGAAAGTAAAATCGTACGCGTTTTCAGCATCCGCCCTGCGAGAGGATCTAAAATTGCCGATTTGTCTTTTTCCTGAGTATCATCATCGTCTTCATCTTCATCTTCAAAAAAAATTGGATTCATTGATTTGCCTCCTTTTATATATTAACGGTTTTTTATATTGATGGCAACCTTATTGCTTGTATACCCTCGGCACTCTTTTATTTATACCGCAGATTATCTCGTATGGAATTGTTGCTGCCGCTTTTGCCAGTTCTGCCGCGCTTGGAGCAGACCCGCCGAAAATTACAGCTTCGTCCCAGCGTTTCACTTTTGTCTTCTTGCCGATATCAACACAACATTGATCCATGCAGATTCGCCCCACTAACGGATACGCTTCGCCGCCGATCACTGCCTGCCATGAATTGCCTGCGAGACGCACAAGTCCGTCGGCATAACCGATTGAAAGCACCGCGATATTTGTGTCTTCCCGCGCAATCCATGTTCTGCCGTAGGAAACGTTTTCGCCTTTTTTTATTTTTTTTATAAACGATACTGTTGTTATTAATTCCATGACAGGCTCTGCGGATATTGCTTTGTATTTTTTCAATTTTTTTAGCTGCTTAACAGGCGCTTCAAATTCCTGCGCGGCTTTATAACCGTAAAGGAGGATTCCGGGTCTTACCATGTCCAGCCATGCGTCCGGGTGTAATATTACAGCTCCTGAATTCGCCGCGTGAACAATACCGGGATTGATGCCGGCATTTCGGATATTATTAACTGCTTTATTAAAACGTGATAATTGCTTTTTTGTAAAATCGATATCCGGTATTTTTGCCGAATCGGAAACTGCCAAATGAGTGGCTGTTCCTGTCAATTTTAAATTGGAATATTTCTCGATCTGGCTGGCAAGAGCGAGAGCGTTTTTCGGAAGGCATCCAAGCCGCCCCATGCCAGTATCAATCTTTATATGAACTTGTAACTTGGTCTTTGCAGCTTTGGCGCCGTCATTTAAAACAGCGGCAAACTCAGCATCCGAAACAAAAGGTGTAATGTTTGCCTTGACAATTTCTTGAATTTCGTCTGGTGATGGCTGTGAAAATAAAAGGATGGGAACAGTAATCCCCGCTTTTCTGAGTTCCATACCTTCTGATACTGCCGCGACACCAAAGCAATTCGCGCCCTCTTTAAGGCTTACTTTGGCAATTTGAACCGCTCCATGCCCGTAGGCATCAGCTTTTACAGGTACGCAAATATGCCTGCCGCCAACCCGCGCTTTTACAGACGCTAAATTCTCCTTAAAACGGTCAAGATGGATGACTGCCTTTGTTCGCATAGAGACATTCTACCAAATAGATAAGAATTAAAATAGTTGATTCCTTATAAAAAAAATGGTATATTTATATTGGGTATGTGTGTCCAAAATGTTGTAAAAACATTTGCTTTTCTCTGTTTTTCCGTCTATATTGCCGCCTTTTTCGGCAGCTGCGACGCAATGGACGCGCTTCTGCCTTCTGCCGGAACATATAAGATCAATGTACAAATAAACGGCGCTCCGCTTGATGAATGTTCCTACGCAAGGTACAACGATAAGATAAGCCCATATTTTATGGAACCTGTTTCCAATGATCCCGATATTACCGCGCTTATGGTTTTTCTTAAAGACTCAAAAGAAAATATTGTAGGGTGGAAGGTTCTGTATGATATAGATCCTGACGCCGAAAAAATTAAAGAAACGCAGGCCAAAGAAGAAAAGGATGTTGAAGAATCAACAGAAGAAATTTCAAAAGACGCTGAAAATCCGGCAGATAGTATTACGGTTCCTCTTAAATACAAAAACGGCGATGAGTTTATTATCCCTGTTTTAAGTCTTGATAAAGAGCTGCCGTCATTCCCCATACCGCATGATTTACCTGTCGGCAGGTATACGATGGTTTCGCAGATAATGAGCGGAAAGGATATTCTGCAAAGAACCGAAAAAACTTTTTTCTATCTTGGCAAAACAGTATTTTCTTACAAAGGCGTAAACACTTATTTACCCGGTATAGCGGACAGCCTTCAGCTTATTCCTAAAGGAACTATTGTCATGCTGGAAGCGGATTTGGAATTTGACAGAAAACTGGATCCGTATATTATCTGGTACGATGGTAAAAAAGTAATCGATGAAGGTTTTTATTCCAAAGGCGCAGGTCAGGTTTTTTGGGAAGCGCCGGAACAAAGCGGTTTCTTTTCGCTTCGCGCTGAAATTTTCCCGCATGATAATTTTGAAGGTTTAACGGGGTATTGTAAAGATATTTCACTTTTGGTTTCTTCTAAAGAGATCGATCTGCATTTAATCTCCGAAAATATTTCTGAACTTGAAAACTGGTATAAATTTGAAGCCGGTTTAAAAGACGCTAAAATGCCTTCTTCTTCGGAACGGGTTATAAAGCAGGATGCCGGTAAAAAAATAATGTGGATGGGCATGAACGGAACTTACGGACTTGCGTCGGGTTATAACAACATTTTCAGCCTGCCCAAGACAGCGGTTTTAAACAGAAATAATGAATGGCAGATTTTATTAAGGTTTAATACTGTAAACAGCGGAGGAGTTTTTTCCGTGATGTTCGGATCCGCCGGCAGTGTACAAATGCATTTTTATGTTGACGGCAATAACCTGACTTTAATTTTAACTTCTCCTTTAAAAACTGTTTCGCAGACTATAAGTCTGCCATCGCTGCCTGAAGAAACGCATGAAAACGAACCTGTTGTATACAAGGACTTAAAATATTTCACTGCCGGCGTTAGTTTTTCCGTTTTGCCGGGTATGTTAAAAGCGCAAATAAATATCGCGGGTGATTTTATTGGCGGCGATTCGGTTTCCAAACCGATTATTCTTGACGCGGAAATTGAAAATGAATTCCAGATTATGCTGGGGTATTTAAAAGAATCCTTTACCGCGTATCAAAAATTACCCGCTGATGAATCTGAAACTTCCGAAAAGGCAAAAACCGTGAACCTGCCTGAAGTTACCGCGATTTGGGATGAACTCGCATTGTATTATATGCCGCCAATGGATTTATTGACTGAAGAAATAAAACCGTTTACAAATAAAGAGCCGCCTGCATCCGGCGCTGAGAGCTAATATTTTAAATATGAAAAAGAATTTTTCTGCGTTAGTCTATGCGGTTGCGGTTATAGCTTTATTTTCATGCAGAGGTCAGGGGCAGTCGGCAAACTTTCCGATTCCCGTTTCCGGAACCCTTCAGATAGACGAACCGGACATTATCGGAACAGAAATGATAGTCCAAACACAAAGCGGTTCTGTTAATTCTTTACCGGTGTGGCTTCGCGCTTTTCTTGAAGAAGGAACTGCGGGGGTTGAAAGGCTGGACGTTTACAATAATAAATATGTTTTTATCTCTGTAAATGAAAGCGAGAATTTTGACGCGATGACAAAATGGGCGGAATACTACAGGACCAACCAGGATTTCGCGATCCTCGCTTCTACAAGGATAGAAAGAAGATTTTATCTGACAGCGTCTCTTTTTCCCGATGATGAATACGGAGCGTTTTTTGAAACGATTATTAAAAACGCAAACAGCGCGGAATATCCCGGAATTGTCAAAGAAGACACCCATTGGATCAGGATGAGACAGGAAAGCGAAAACGGATCTGAATCTTCGCGTTTTTATATGTTTTTTATTTTAACAACAGTTGATAAAATAAACATGCAAACATTTGTCAGGAACATGATGACACAGGTAAGCGCCGAGGTTACAGCGACTTCAAGTCAAACTGCAGCGATTAACCGTTTGCGCCAAACTTTTTTTGAGGGTTTTTAATATGGAAATGATGTTTATATACTTCATGCTGATATTGTCTTATTTAATTTATTGGTGCATTAATGAAAAAACAGGATTACAGTTAGGGATTGTTGCATTACTTTCGATATGGGTTATTTCCGTTTACCGGCAGCTGGAAATAGATTTACCCATTAATATTAGCTGGCTTATTTTTGCGGTTATTTTTTGCGGTTATCTGTTGCTGCGAAGGAAAATTGAAACGCTTTTATCTATGGGCGGTTTTCGCGCCTATATTATTTCAACCGCTGTTGTTTCTTTTTTATTAATTTTATACCGGCCAAATTATGAATTTGTTATACCCGGCGGATTTCTGCTTGGGTTAGGCGCAGGTTATTGTTTAAACAAGAGATTTATAGGTTTTAAAAGCGCTGATGTACTGAATAGAAAAGGCGCGGTAAAATATCTTACATTAATTGCGCGTTTTCTTTTAGGAGCGGCAGTTCTTGTTCTTATTGAATACAGGATTGTAAAAATTATAGGAGTTGTCGCGGAAAGGCAGAATATAATGCTCTATTGCTTCCTCTGTTACGGGATTTTAAGTCTTTGGGTTTCTGTTGCAGCTCCTTGGGTATTTCTAAAACTGCGTCTTGCAGGCGCTGTGTTTGACGAGCAATGGATTAAAAAAAATGACAAGTGATAATCCCAAAAGGCACTACGGCGATGAATCTCCAATTCTGGCTTTCGCGACAGTTCCCGGAAACAGCGCGCTGACATTAATCCGCTGTTCAGGGAAAGGTTCTATCGAACTTGTGTCATCAGTTTTCTCCGCCGATTTAAAAAACGCGCAGGGGAACACAATCATTCACGGCTGGATTTCAAATAACCGTAACGGAAAGGCTGAAAAGATCGATGAAGTTCTTGTTTCTGTTTTCCGCGCTCCAAAAAGTTACACAGGCGAAGACGGCGCGGATATTTGCTGCCACGGCGGAGCTTCTGCCGGTAAAGCAGTGATGGATGTTTTAAAAAACGCCGGCTTTTATGAAGCGCTTCCCGGCGAATATACTTTTCGCGCGTTTATGAACGGCAAAATCGATCTTACTAAAAGCGAATCTGTTATGGAAATTGTTTCGGCAAAAACGGAAACAGGCAGACGCCATGCGATCATGCGCCTTAGCGGTTCTTTGCAGAATGAAATAAACGAAATAAAAAATATACTGGTGCAGGTTCTTGCCGGAGCCGAAATTTATCTTGATTATTCAGACGATGAAGTCAGCGCGGATGATGATGAAGCCGCCGGAAAACTTCCTAATATAAACATGGCAGTTGATGCATTGAAACGTCTTAAAAAACTTTCCGCTTCATGGCAGATTGAACGCGTTTATCAGGAGGGAATTACGCTGGTTATCGCAGGAAGACCTAATGCCGGAAAATCAAGCCTTTTTAACGCTTTATTAAAAGAAGACCGTTCCATTGTTACAGAAATTCCCGGCACAACACGCGACTGGATAGAAGCCTGGGTTAACATAGAGGGAATTCCTGTCCGGCTTATTGATACAGCCGGGCTGCGTGATTGCGAAGACTCTGTAGAAAAAATCGGTATAGATCGCAGCCTGAAACTTTTAGATGAAGCGGAGCTTGTATTGTACTTACTTGATGGAGCTTTAGAAGAAATAACCAGTGAAGATAAAATATTTATAGATAAACAAATCACTGATAAGAGATATATTTTTATTTGGAATAAAGCCGACAGGTGTCAGTCACCTCCAAACAACAAAGAGATTCCCGGGATGTCACTTATTTGTGTCAGCGCGAAAACGGGCGATGGCATTAACGAACTTTACACGGCAATTACTTCCGCAATTTCGCGGCAAACTTCCCTGCAATCAGGCGAGACTTTCGCCGCCGCTGTCGGCACGGAACGCCAAAAAAATCTTGCAGACGCCGCAAGCCGCGCGCTGGAAGAAGCTCTTACGCTTGCGGAGAAGGAAGAGCCGCTGGATTTGATCGCGCCGCTTTTAAGAGACGCTATCAACCTGCTTGGTGAAATTACAGGAGAAGTTTCAACCGCCGATATTTTAGAAGAAATGTTCAGCAGGTTTTGCGTTGGAAAGTAAGAAGATGACACTAAACATACTGCCTTGTTTTAGGCGCGCGTTTGGTTTATACTGGTAAAAATCTTCAATTCAAGAAGGGAGGTTATTATGTCTAATGATCAGAATGATATTAAAACCGCGAAGAGTAAAACGCCGCCTTTTCTTTATGCTTCAATCGTATTGATGTGCCTTTTTTTAATTATGATTACAACGATAGTCTGGATAGCCGCAAAGAAGCCGTTGGTTATCAAGCAGCTAATCGAAACTAATATAAGTTCTGTAGTAAAAGAAATTCTGCCCGCTTCTGAATATATCTGCCTTATTTACAACTACCAGTCAATTACGCAAAGGTCGTATAATCCCGGTAACTGGCTTAATGCCCGCAATTTGCTGATAGTTCTTGACGGAACAATTAAGCTGGGTTTTGACTGTAACGACATAGATGTAAAAGAAAGAGGCTCACAGTTAATAATTAATATGCCGCCTGTAAAAATTATGGCTCACGAACAGTACCCTGAACGCGCGCGTTCCTACGAACTTGCAGGCGGCGGAATTCTTCCGCGTTCAATTACTCCGCAGGATGTACTTAACCTGCTTGGCGACACCAAACTTGATAAAGAAAAACAAGTTCATGAAAACGAAGACTTGCTTGAACAGGCGCGCGATGCCGCCGAAGCGCTTTTTAAACCTCTGCTGGAATTCAATCCTTCGATACGCGGAAAATATAATATTATTTTTAATTGGTGAAAATGGACTACGATTGTATTGTCATAGGCGGCGGCCATGCCGGCATAGAAGCTTCTCTTGCTGTCTCACGTCTTGGTTTTAATACACTGCTTATCACGCAGAACCCGGATAAAATCGGAGCGTTATCGTGCAATCCCGCTGTTGGCGGACTTTCCAAGGGTAACCTTGTGCGGGAAGTTGACGCTCTTGGCGGCGAAATGGCGAAACTGATTGACGCGGCGATGATCCAATATAGAGTGCTTAACCGTTCCCGCGGACCGGCTGTTCAAGCGCCGCGCGCGCAGGCAGATAAATACGCATACCAGGCTGCGGCGCGGTCTGTTTTGGAAAAGCAAAAAAATCTTACAATTTTTATGGATACGGTAATCGATTTTATTATTGACGGCGATATTGCCGCTGGCGCGAAAATCGCGGGTGTAATAACTCAGCGCGGGCACCATATTACATCATGTACTGTTGTTCTTGCTTCCGGTACTTTCATGGAAGGTAAAATATTTATCGGCGAGTTTGACGCGCCGCATGGACGTCTTGGCGAAGAAGCGGCTGTTGGGCTTGGCGCGTCTTTGCGCAGGCATGGCTTTCCGCTTGGGCGTTTAAAAACCGGAACTCCGGCAAGAATAAACGGCAGCTCGATAGATTTTTCCAAAATGGAAAAACAGGACGGCGAAGAAATGCGTCCGTTTTCATTTGCCGCCGGTACTCTTGTACAAAGACCATCATTGCCGTGCTGGATTACATATACAACAGCAAAGACACACGAGATAATAAAAGCGAATATTCACCGCTCTCCACTTTTCGGCGGAAAAATTACAGGTACAGGAGCGCGTTACTGTCCAAGTATCGAAGATAAAGTTGTGCGTTTTCCTCAGCGCGAGCGACATCATATTTTTATTGAACCTGAAGGGATTTCAACTAACGAGATGTACATGAACGGCGCGTCAAGTTCTCTGCCCGAAGATGTACAGCGCGATTTTATTCGCAGTATTCCCGGGCTGGAAGAAGCGCATATTGTGCGTCCTGCCTACGCGGTTGAATATGATTATCTGGATCCGCTGGATCTTTATCCGTCGCTGGAATCCAAGCGTCTATCGGGATTTTTCACGGCAGGGCAGACTAATGGAAGTTCCGGCTATGAAGAAGCTGCCGCTCAGGGGATTATTGCCGGTATTAATGCCGCGATGAAAATGCAGAATAAACCGCCGCTGATACTCGGGCGGGCGGAAGCGTACATCGGCGTGCTTGTTGATGATCTTACAACTCTTGGGACAAAAGAACCGTACCGGATGTTTACAAGCCGCGCCGAACACCGCCTTATGCTGCGCCATGATACGTCGGATACAAGATTAACTCCCAAAGGGCGCGAAGCCGGTCTTGTTGATGATAACCGCTGGGAACAATTTCTTGAAAAAACGAAAATGTTAGACGAAATTAAAGAGCTTGTCGCAGCGCGTAAAATATCGGCAGATGATTCAATCTTAAATGGTGAAGATTTTTCATGCTTTCCCGGCGAATTAATTGAAAGAGCGCTATTGGATAAAAAATACGCAGGTTACATCGAAAAAGAAATTCGGTTTGCCGCGAAAGCCGCAAAAATGGACGCCATTAAACTCGATCCAACTATGGATTACAAATCTATAAACGGACTTTCAACCGAAGCAAAAGAAAAATTGATTGCTGTAAAACCTTTGAATGTCGGACAGGCGGCGCGGATACCTGGTGTCAGGCAGAGTGATATCGCGCTGTTGATTATTCTTGCTAATAAAAAGTAATTTAACCCACTTAAATATTTATTAATTATTTTATACAGTTAACTTATGATAAAACTTGCTGCTTTTTTGGGCAATCCAGGACCGGAATACGCAAAAAACAGACATAACGCGGGACGTATGCTTGCCGCGGCGCTTCCTTTTTACCAGTCTCTTTTTTGGCTCAAAAAATTCAATGGATTATACGCAACATACGAGAGCTGCCACTTTATAATGCCGGAAACATATATGAATCTTTCCGGTACTTCGATTCAAACGGCAGCTGCGTTTTATAAAATTAAGGTAGACGAAATTATCGTTATCCACGACGAACTAGAGCTGCCGCTTGGGACAATTTCTCTAAAATATTCCGGCGGTCTTGGCGGGCATAACGGCCTTCGTTCCATGAAAAACTGTTTTGGCAGCGCCGATTTTTGGCGGCTTCGTATCGGTCTGGGACGGCCTGATTCGCGGCTTCCGGGTGAAGGCGGTCCTGCCGGAAGCGGGGAGGGGATTATCGACTGGGTACTCGCTGATTTTACCGAAGCCGAGCATGAGAAATTAGATCCGGTTCTTAAAGCAGGAGCGGATCTTTTAGCGCATATTTTTGAGGTTGAACCTGATACCCTGCTGAAAGAGTGGGCTAAAAAAAAGATAACGCTTCTTCAAAAAACAGAATCTGCGGAAAATCAGGATGTAAAACAATGAAACCAGATGAAGCATTCAACGCGTTATACGAAACTGTTGTAAAACTACGCAGCCCTCAAGGCTGTCCGTGGGACAGGGAACAAACGCCGTCAACATTGAGGGGCGCGCTGATAGAAGAAACGTATGAGTGCCTTGAAGCAATCGATGAAAATGACAGTGCCCACATTGCCGAAGAACTTGGGGATTTATTTTTGCTTGCGACAATGATAAGTTACATGCATGAGCAGGAAGGTAAATTTTCCGTCGCGGACGCGTTATGTAAAATAAACGAAAAATTAATCCGCCGCCATCCTCATGTATTCGGCAAAGTGAAAGTAAAAGACAGCGCCGAAGTTTTAGATAATTGGGCTGCGATTAAAATTGAAAAAGAAGGCAGAAAACCAAAAGATTCGTTATTGGATGATGTAAGCGGCGGCCTTCCGCCCGCGGAACGTGCGTATGCTTTGCAGAAAAAAGCTGCTAAAACCGGTTTTGACTGGCCCGACATGGACGGCGTAATCGCTAAAATTATAGAAGAACTTGATGAAGTGCAGCAAGCCGTCGGGAAAGGGAATGATCACCTTGAAGAAGAACTCGGCGATTTACTTTTTGCCGTAATCAATTTATGCCGCTTTTTTAAAATTGAACCTTCTGTAGCTCTTCGCAGAACAAACGTAAAATTTGCAGATCGTTTTAAATATGTGGAAAAAAAGATGAAAGAAACGGGACAGGAGATGAAGAAAGAAAATCTAGACATAATGGACGGATATTGGAACGAGGCGAAGAAGGCAGGTTCGATATGATGATTTTTGGTTTTTTAATCTTGACATTAAAGGATAGGTATGCTATACACATTAATAGTAAGAAATTTAATAATAACTGGGTTTAGTGGTAGAAACATCGCAAATTGGAATTGGGGAGGGGAGGGTTGTCTGTAGCTAAAAAGCTTTCTTCGTATGATCCAATATTTTCTGTATTGGATTCAGAACCTAAATCAAAAACAACATACATAAATAATCGCCGTTATCTTGGTAATAAATATAGACTTTTGCCGTTTATAACATCTGTAATAACTAAAAATTGTGAAAATATGAACTCGTTCGCAGATATTTTTGCAGGAACTGGCGCAGTTGCTTCAGCATTTACAGATAAGAAACTTATTACGAATGACAATCTTTATAGTAATTATATTTGCCATGTCGCATGGTTTAGTTCACAAATATACTCCTCCGATAAGATAGAGCAGTTAGTTAATTTTTATAATCGTATTACTGTTGCCAATGATAATTATATGAGTAATAATTTTTCTAACACGTTTTTT
>JGI24694J35173_10001872_pt1 | contig 18037 bp, 19 predicted proteins | sample TergutCo191P1_FD_35173 | JGI IMG/M metagenome (IMG submission 35173) | reverse complement strand
CCGTTTACCGAGTGCAGGGAGACCGCCGCATTCTGGTACTGCCGGGGGTCTAAGTTTAAGGTAATGCTGCCACGTGTATGGCTAACCCACACCCCTGCGCGTCTATATCCTCAGAAAACGTGTTTCCCGCCAATATCGATACGAAAAAAAACACCGCTGTCAATACGCTGAAATACACCCGCGCTTTACTGCCTGACCAACTGCTACAACCCGATGTTACCATACTGCAAACTCCATTGTCTTGAATCGTTGATATGTGAAAAATATAAAAATTCTTACACTAAGTATTACCGACGCCATTTTTTACTACTAACCCCTTACTATACCTGAACATCATAAAAATCAATACCCCCCCATAGATAATCTGGCGCATATTGGCGGCAATGGCATTGGGCATACCCACAAAGCGCAAAACTTCCGGCAACAAGACAAGAAACGCGGCGGCTATGGCACTTCCCCACAAATTCCGCATACCACCGATAATCACGATAGAGAGAATAAAGATAGACTCGTCCACCGTAAAACTTGTTGGGTCTATATAACTTATATAATGAGCATAAAGCACCCCCGGAACGGCGGCAATCATTGCACTTACGGTAAATGCGATAACTTTCGTAAGATAGACATTTTTTCCTAATGATTGCGTAAATATTTCGTCTTCGCTTAACGCCAGCAGGGTATGCCCGAAAGATGAATCTGTCAGTTTTTTTAGAAAGAAAAATATCAATGCGGCAAAAAATAAAGTCAGTAGCAGAAAAACTAATCTGTTTCCTATTCCTATTTCAAAGCTAAAAAACTGAATATTTGGAATACCCGGTATGCCCAAGGGACCTCGTGTAAGCGACATCCAATTGTTCATAAGCGAAAAGATAATAACCTGAATACCCAAAGTACAAACAATAAAATAATCGTCTATAGTGCGTAAAGCGATGGCGGAAACAATCAATGCCACTAATCCGCTTAACAGCATGGCTATGGGTAAGGTTATTAAAAAAGAAAGTTGGTAATTGACGGCAAGCAATGCTGCGGTATATGCTCCTACGCCGTAAAATCCGGCATGAGCCAACGAGATCATACCACCAAAGCCAGCGGAAAGGCTCAAGCTTTGCGATAGCATGACATATATACCCACTAATATCAATACGTGCAATAAATATTCCATATCAAATCTCTATTTTCTTTAATCGTTTGCCGCTAAATCCAAGCGGTTTGGCAATTAAAAACAGAATTAAAATTATATACGCTACCGCGTTCATCCATTGGCCGCCGATGTAGTAAACCGCTAAGTGCTGTACCGTTGCCAGCAACAACGCACCACCCACTAGCCCCCAATTACTGCCTACACCCCCGATAATCACTGCCACCACAGCGAATAGCAACCAGTTAAACCCCATTGTTGGCCTCATATCTGTATCCAAAGCAATTAAAATCCCTGCTACCGCCACCAACGCTGACCCTATAGCAAACGCCCATAAAATAACCCTGTCGGAAGGAATACCAACAATATTGCTCAATTCAGGATTACTTGCTACAGCGCGAATATTCCGCCCGATACGGTTGTACCTCATAAAGAATACGCATATTACAAATAAAGTCAAACAAACCGCTATCGTAATAATTTTAATATCCGCAATGTAGGCCCCAAAAAAGTCATTACCTATACTATTACTGCCTGTGCGTATACTTCTGGTAGCATCACCCCAAAACATAGATATTATATTTTGCAAAACAGTATATAAACCCAATGAGGCAATCATTAATATCATAAAAGAGGCATTACGTTTTCTCAGTGGTCTGTATAGGGCTATTTCAGATAATACCCCTACAATTATAGCACAAAAAATGGCTAATACAATAGAAATTGCTCCGGGCAAATCTAATTGCACGAGAAACAGGTAGGCGAAATAAGCTGAAAAGGTTAGTACCGCACCATGGGCAATATGGAAAAAGCGGGTACTATAATAAATCAACGAAAATGATTGACCTATTAAAACGAATAAGGCAAACGATAGTAATATATTTATGATTATCTGTAACATACTCAAAAAATCACCTTGTACCCTTTTTCTTGCAATAGCGTGATTGTTTTCTCGCGATTATAGTATGACGTATGAAATTGTTCCTGACCGTCTCTGACTAATCCGAAATTAAGATATGCGCCGGGAAATGTACCGCAATCAATAGTAAAAAAATCACCCCCGCCTTTTATCAATTCCAAATTAATATCTATTTCCTCACGTGTATTAATAAATAGCTTGGTTTCTGGAAATACTAATTTCAGAAAATAGTTAATAAATACATAATCCTCATCACTAATTATAAATGGGCTGTTCTCAACGGACAACCCCATCGCGTGTTTCAATCGTGGATTTCCAATAATATATGGTTCTACGCCATACGCTTTTCTTATATATAGACCATGCGCAATTAAACTCAATACATCTTCAACCCAATCGCTTAGTCCGAATAAAATCGCAAAAGCATATTTCTTTATTCCCGCCTGAATTGACCTGTCGAAAGTATCTATCCTATAATTGAAATCCGATTTTGGCGTATTGTCGGGATGCCATTTTTTATAATTATCGGAATATGTCTCCATCCACAGCAATACAAAATCAACATCGGCCTCGTTCAGGATTTTATAATCATCTAATGATAACGAGGGTGCATTTATGCCGATTTCGAGTTCTTTACCGATAGATTTTCCGATACGTTTGGCTTTTTGGATTCGTTCGGCAATTCGTTTTGCGGGGAAATTTGTGTCGGTAGAATAGACAAATTCGATAACGGAGTAGCCCCAGTCAAGAATGAGTTTCAGCTCCTTTTCAAAGTCGTTGTCATCAAGTTCTGTCCGTAATACATTAGAATTACTTTTTCTGAAGCCGCAATAGGCGCAGTTGTCTATGCATTTGCTTGTGTGGTATTGTGGGATAATTGCTTGTAATGTGTTGTTGTGTTTTGCCTGTTTTTGAGTAGAAACGATGTCGATTATTTGCGTTTTTTTTTCGGTGTTTTTTAGGCATTCGGTCAGGAGTGTGCGGATGTCGGTTATGTCTGATGGGACATAATGATTTATTGCGGTTTCCGATAATGCGCCAAAGGCATTATCGGAAACGTGAAAATTAGATTGCGTATAAAAAGTATTTGAGTACATAGTCTATTCCTTTTTAATCACGAAACCAACTTGATTATAATCATTGCTTGGCCCAAAAATATTATCGTTTGGACTGTTGGTACCTTCAATATTTAAGATGATATCTAATATTTCTAAATCCTCAAATTTACGGATATAGGATTCGATGCTTTTTTTCCCAGATGGTTTATATGATTGAAATATTTTTAACTCAGATCTAGTATTTAAAAACTCTAGTACGCTATTCATATTTTCTATACCATCAAAATCATTTAAGTTAAAAATCCCGTTGTTTTCTCTCCATTTTACCAAGTTAAAATAACCCTCGTAAATATCCTTTTCATATTCCGCATGATTAGTCATCGAATTCAATTCTTGAAAACGAAAATGAAAATAATCTCCAGCAAAAATTCTTGTATTCTCAAAAACATCAATGTTCAGTGGATTTAAAGAAATATTAAACAACTTCAATACTGATTCTGCTTTATATGATTTGGTTATTTCTTTAAATTCATCGGAGTCATTGTTTCCACAAGAATTATTAACTTCTGTTGTCACCAAAAGATAATCCCCATGCCTCATAAAAAAAGTTAGCCGTTCCAACAATGATTTTTGGGAAAATAAATATCCATTCGCTACCAAAACGATTATTAGAGGACAATTGTCGGCAAGAAGTTGACGGCCACTTAAAAATTCATTATCACCGGTATTCATAGAGGAATACCTATTAAATTTTAGTGCCCCCAAATCTGCATTAGTTACATTCACAGGATCACCAAAAAGAATTTCAATTTTAGGTTCCATTCGATGTTCTATCCTATCAAATGCAATCCTTTCGAGTGCTTTTTCAATATTGCCTTGACTAATGTCAACAATAGCATATTTATTAATTTTTTTAAATCTGTGAACATTGGTAATAATAGAATTTATTTCCATACCTGAGCCAACACCAATATGTAAAACATTACAGTGCCCCGCATTGTCTCCACCAAGTACTGTTGCTGATAATCTTGGCAAAAAAATCTCGGTTAAAAAATTAAACTCATTACTTCCCAAATAGTATTCATGTGTATCTTTATTTATCTTTTCCCAACAATCTGCGCCATAAGCATGGTAACAATACGAATGAACGTCAGGATTTTCGTCCATTATCTCTTTAAAATATTTTCTTTTTGATCTATTAATTTTATTTTCTATCTCTTCTATACTTTCAAATCCGTCATTTCCACTATTTAGCCATCGCGATTTAATGGTTTTTAGTGCCTGTACTATAGGATTACTCGAATCGGCTATTAGTTGCAAATTACCACTACCACCGAAATTCCACTCTAACGCAATTTTGTCGTTGAACATTACATAATCATAACGTTTAACATCAATATTGATAGCATGGTGATTCTTTAATGAATCGTATGTTGTAAAGCGAGTGTCATTTGGGGTACTTTCGTTGAGATCTTTAAAGTACAAATAGTATGTCTCATACAAAAAAAGATTTTCAAAATTATTTAAGATAATCAACCTTTTTCTATTTTTTTCATCAATTTTTATCAATTGCTTAATATACGCTGGAGTATATCTTTTTCTTTCACTTTCTATCCATAACCCAAATTTCTTTTTTGTAGATAGATGATGTTTTACATCTTCGAAATCAGCTCCTGTAAACAATGCTTTCAACCATTTATAGGGATTGAATGCATTTGCCAACAAAACTTCATCTGCTTTATCTAATAACTCTTTAGCGAAATCAGAATAAGCAACCGTAGTAGTTTTAAATCTTAATTCCACAAAATCATTTTTTAGTTTTTCTGATATAAATTGAGCAATAATCTGTTCAACACTTGGGATTTTACGCAACAATTGTATTTTTTCTTCAAATATTTCTCCACCCTTACCTTCTGCTATAAGTTTAAAATTACTTTCTTTTGGTACAAAGAAGTCGTTATATACAGACTCATAAACAAGCCATCGGATGCCACTTCGTATAGCAAAAAAAGACAATACTAGAATAACAATTTCTACAAAAATCATCAACGTCCAATCTAAAGAAGTTTTCGTGTCTGATATTGGAATTTGCCTACACAACCAAAAAATCAATGCAACAACAACGGTGGCTATTAAAGACAACCATACTTCATTTTTGGTGTCCAAAAGCCATCTTTTTACTCCTTTTTTAGAACTACCCATCTTTAACCTCCATAATTGTTAATGGTTTAATTGCATTGCCATCAAATATACATTTAATTACATCATTTATGCCTTGAACTTCTTTTTCAAATGTTAAAAATATATAATCATTTCTGCATCCTTCCAATGATAATGCCTAAATAAGGATTTGTTTCATTTTCAATATAGTATTTACCTTCATTTACGTCCACAACAAAATTATACGCACGCAATAAATCTATAGTCTGTTGCTTTGTCAAAAAATAATCTCGCTTCCCATCCCTTGCCTCCTCTTTAATTTTTAACAACTCGTTTAAAATTTTTTTTTTACCGATAGCCATATTGTTTATTTCATTTTGTACTTCTTTATAAAAATTTCCATACAAAGTATCTATTTTCCTTTTTCGTTCTAAATCTTTTATATAATCTGATTTCACTTTGTTATCCAAAAACATTTCAGATACTATAAATATCCCTTTCGGCTTTAACGCTTTACGCAGAATAGCAATGGCTTGCTTTTTGTCTTCGTATTTTATGTCATGTAAAACAAAACTGCATAAAATACAATCCCATCTTTTTTCATCAACAATATCTAACAAATTATCAGGCTTTATTCTTTCTACTTTTACAAAAGAAGAAAAATCTTTAAGTCTTTTGCCGGCATATTTATCATCAAGATCAATCCATTCTATAGATTCCAATTTTCCTAAAGAATCTTTAGATGCATATTTTCTTTTTAATTCTTCAATCAAATAATTTATTTCATCACCAAAACCAATTCCTATCGCCAAAATATTTTTTGGATTAATATTTATTATTTCTATTGCTTGAAGTTCCCATTGTTTTTTAATTGACGGTACATCAGCAACAAGGGCGTATTCCTCATATAAATGAGTTCGCTCTTTTTGAGGATGCGTTTTGGCAAAATTATTTTTTGTCATATGACAACCTTTTTAAAATAACGTTTTTTAATAAATTATTTATCTGTATATAGCAATTATCATTGCTATTATCATAATAATGTTTCAGTTTATTCATAATTGCACAAATTCCCCGTTCCTCACCGTCATAAACCTCATACTTTTAATGACATCGCCGTTTTCATCAAAAGAGAATTTTCCTGAAACACCATTAAAATCGCTCACTTTAGAAATTTCATTCCTTAAAGTTTCTCTTGTAACTGGTGCACTCTTTTTCTTGAGCTGTTTAATTGCATATTCAACTACTTTCATAGCATCGTAACCGTGTGCAGCAAAAGCGTCAGGTGTATTTCCAAATCTTGCGGAATAATTTTTCACAAATACTTGGACAGTTTCATCTTCGCTATTACTATCATACGATGGGTATGTGAAAATGATACCTTCAGCTTGATCTCCTGCCAATTGAATGATACGTTCATCATATAAACTGCTGATTCCCAATATCTGAACATCGAGGTTAATATCTTTTACTTGCCTTAAAATGTTGGCAACTTCCTGATAATAACCTGGTATATATAAAACATCCGGGTTGTTATTGCGAATTTTAACTAATTGAGTTCTGAAATCAGTAGCTCCTTGAGCGTATCCTTCACTAAATACAATCTGACCTCCTCTTTTTGAAAATTCTTCAGAAAAAACATTGTTCATACCAACGCCATAATCAAGGTTGACATATAATACGGCGGCTCTCTTTTTCTGCATTATATTAGCGATATAGTCAGCAGTGATATATCCCTCATAATTATCAGAAGGCCAAATTCGAAAAAAATATTTGCCGGAATTGGTTAAAGACGGTAATGATGCCGTCGGAGATAATAATGTAATCTGCTCTTTTTGAGCAATAGGAGCTAACGCGGCAGCAACTGAACTCATGCCACCTCCGATAATAATATCCGTTTTTTGCAATAAAAGTTTATTAAATATTGTTGTTGCTGTTTTTGTCTCACCCTGATCATCTTCTATAATTAATCTAATATCCTCTTTTATATCCGACTCATCCAGAGCCAAATCAATACCATTTTTAATGGCATTTCCATAAACGGCAACATCTCCAGTCAATGGAAGAATAACTCCAACCGTTGTAGAGTACCCGCCCTGTTTGCAGGAATGCAAAAACAGTACGCATAAAACACTAATTAGGCCAAAATAACTTCTCTTCATACGTTCTCCTTATTTAAATAGGGTTTATTTATTTCAAGTTTATTTTTTAATATCTCAAGTTCGGCTAACGATTTGAAAAAGTAACTGAAACTTTCCGTATATTTAGGGTATGAATGTAAAAAGTTTCCGAGTCTTTTTGAGTACAAATCCGTTGTATAAAACTGACGACAAATGTCTTTCATTAGCGATTTTATGTCAGAAAATTTATTTTCATTCCAAATAATATTTTCTGTATCATATAAAGACCAATCGATACTGCATATATTTTCTTGCTTCACATTATTAAACCAAGCACTTCCCGGCAACGGTGTTGCTATGCCAATACGTATTTGATGAGCCGGTATCTGTATAATTTTAGGGATAGCATTATATACATCTTGTTCATTTTCCCAAGGAAACCCAATCATATAAAATATTTGACATAGTATTCCAGAAGAGGCTGTTTGCATCATTATTTGATAAAGGTTATTATTATCATTCTTTTTCGTATCATTTATTATACCATCTGATAGCGATTCTACCCCATACATTATTTTAACACAGCCGGCATCCGACATTGCATTCAAAAGCTCTGTATTATCTGCGGTGTTGACGTTACTCATGCAGAACCATGAAGTTTTGATATTGTTTTTTATAATTTCATTACACAAATCAAATACTTTTTTATGACTAACCGTAAAATTGAGATCTATAAAACATAATAAATTGACATTTTTATCAATTAGATGCTTTATTTCACTAATAACATTAGTCGAATCACGAAAGACGATTTTGTTTCCATTATACATTGCTTCTTTACAACAAAAAGAACAACTATTGTAACAACCGCGAGAATATTCAATATAGGCAAAACCCGTTTGATTCATATAATGAGGGTAAATTAAACTATAATATTTTTGCTGCAATACGCCTGCATCTCTTATAGGCAATGGGTAACTATCAATATCTAAAACCCTTTCCGGCGGATTAGATATATATGTATGATTTTCATCATAATATGAAATACCCGGAATTTCATTTAGTTGGATGTGTTTATCGGTATTTTGAAAATACGTTAACAATTGTTCAAACGGGATTTCTCCTTCTCCTTTTACAAAAAAGTTAAACGGGTAGTTAGGTTTAATACTACTGCTTGGATGATACCCACCTGCTATAATTATAATTTCAGGGAACAAATTCTTGATTCCCTTTGCGATTTCTTCACCTAATGGGTATTGAGAAGTCATAATGGAAAAAAGGACCATTTCCGGCAAGAAAGATTCCACATCAGACAATAGTTCATTTATATTATTTATATAGGGGATATACCTAATATCATGTCCTTTTGATTCGGCAATAGCCAAAATTTTTGCTAACCCCAAAGGTTCACCTATAGTTCCTTTGGTAACAATATTGATATTTTCTATCTTTTGCGGTTGTATTCCTATAATTCTCATTTTACTGTCCCCAATTCCAATCCAATTTCTTTGTCTACAACATTTTTTAATAATTGCATTTTATGCTCAACAACCACAAACGTCACACCCCCATCTTTTAATTCAACCATACACCTAAAAAACACCTCCGAATTATCCCCATCCACCCCCGCCAACGGCTCATCGAGCAACACCAGCTTTGGCGAATGAACCAATACGTTTCCGAAAGCCAATAACTGTCTTTCCCCACCGCTAAGATGGAAAGGCGTTCGTTTCCGCATCGTTTTCAACTTGGGCAGGATCTCAAAGACCTTTTCCGCCCGCTCTTTAGCTTCTTTTTTCTGGTAAATCCCTGCCGAAACGGACAAATTCTCTTCTATCGAAAAATCCTCAAATACATTCTTTTTCTGCGGCATATACACAATGCCGCTTCGTATCATCGTCGAAACAGGCAATCCGGTTATCTTCTTATCCTCAAACGTAATCTTCCCTTCCTGCTCACTCGCCCACGGTTTCAGTAAGCCGTATATGGTTTTCAATACCGTACTTTTACCGGAACCGTTACCGCCGCTGAGCAAAACCACATCGCCTTTCTCTACGGTAAAAGAGACATCCGTCAACACCTGCTTTTTGCCGTAACCGGTGGTTATGTGTTCCACAGTCAGCATATTACGCCCTTCTCCATTTGCAGAACATGATCGCTCGTCTCCTTGATGTAATCAGGGTGGTGTTCAATCTGCAATATGGTCTTTCCTTCCTGCTTCAACTGTTTTACCAATTCTATAATCCTCACCCGATTGTCCTTGTCAATCCCGGCAACCGGTTCGTCTATCAAGAGCATTTCGGCGTTGTTGGCTATGCAACAGCCTATGGTCAGCAATTTTTGCTGCCCGTATGATATTTCGCCCGCCAGTTCGTTTCGCTTTTCCGACAGCGAGACGGTTTTCAAAATTTCATCCGCCCGTTTTTGCTGGTTTTTGTCGGGAAAGGCGAACATTCTCTTTTCTAACGCCAGCAAAATATTTTCATATACCGTCATCTGCGTGGCGAGGCGCAAGTCCTGGAACGTCCGGCCTATGCCCATCCTGTTCACGCGGTACGGCAGAAACCGCATTACCTTTTCACCCCTCAGTTCAACGTCACCTTTATCCGGTTTCAGAAAGCCGGAGATGATATTAATCAATGTCGTCTTGCCCGAACCGTTGCCTCCCTTTAGCGTGTATATAAAACCCTTTTCCAGGCGAAGATTGGTCCCGTTCAGGACCTGTACATCACCAAAGGATTTATGTATATTTTTCAGTTCAAGCATTAGCGGCTTTCTACATTTGTTTGGCTTTGACCCTCCCCGCGCTCGAAAGCCTCTAAGTCGGCGGGGCGTATACGGTAATTGCGTTGTGTCAGGCGCATGGCCGGCAGGCGCCCGTCTCTTATCCAGCGCCACACGCTTTCGACAGTCACGTTATAGCGTTCGGCTACCTCCTGTGCAGTAAACATCTTTTCCATAGCCTGTCCCTTGCTTTTGACTTGGCAATAGTTTATTTTACTTATGTTGTGTTGACAACAGTTACGCATACTCCTCTTCAACTGCTCAATAACTGCCAGAGGGTGCCTTAAACTGATATTTATACATAAATTACAATAGTTACAATCTCTTGTCAACAGTTTTTTGAAATTTTTTTGGCACGGGGACGTAATCTGTCAATATTTTTTGAACTCTTTTGCCGGGGGAGATAGCCGTAAATGTTCTATGAAAAGTTAAAAAAACTCTGTTTTAAGCGTGGAATTTCGGTATCCAAACTGGCGTTAGACCTTAAAATGAGCACAAATACCGTTACCGGCTGGAAGCGCGGCGCCTCCCCCCGTCCGGCGCAGGTGAAGAAGATCGCGGAGTATTTCTGCATCCCTACGGACGAACTGATGTTTGAGGCGGCAGTCGTTGCGCCCCCTGCGCCGGCCCAGTCTTCGCCGGATTTTCCGGGTGGGGAGGTAAATCTGATGGAGATAATCAAGTCTCAGCAGGACACGATTTTGAACCTTTCGGAGTCGGTCAGGAGCCTGAGCGGGGGCAGACCCTCGAAGTAACGCACTCTCGCACGAACCGAGACCGCCGTCTTAGTAATCCATAATGGACATTTGATGCCGCCAAGGCAAATTCTGCAGCAGCTGTTGCAGAATTTCTAAGTCATTGATTTTCAACATATCAATTATCTGCTGACTTGCAAGTAAACTTTTCCATAAGATATATACTATATCTCTACGGTTATTGTGCAACAGCTTGTTGCACAAATTTTAAGTCATTGAATATATGATGGACAATAGATATTTCATATAATGCCCAACAATAAAGTCAAAAACCGAACCGCTTTTCTGCTGGAAAATTCCGCCCCGCAGGAACGATTTTTCCCAGTACCAACCGCCATTATCCGCAAATAGCACCAACACCGCTCATCCGTACAATACCCCAATCCACCCAATAACTCCATAAAAATCAACAACTTACATCATCCAACCATACCCACCCGCCATTGCACGGCACAGGATTTGCTGTATCTATATAATGACGCGGGAATGGACCCGTGCCGGGGGCCGAGGCGGCGCCGGATATTTACACTATAATTAAGGAGGAACGTAAAATGAGTCTCTCATCAATTGGCGGGTACAATGCTTATGCGCAGCAGTACGCGGCGAATAACACTCCAACGCAGACGGAGATCGCGAAGGCCATGGTGCATGAGGTGCGGTCTCAGATCGCTAACGGCACTATCGCGGACGTCGGCGAGCTTGGCGACACGGTGAGCATATCCAACGGCGCACGCATGGCGCTTGCCGCCCTTCTGGCGCTGCAGAAAAACCGCGAGGCGGAGAACTCGGAAGCCGGCGCCCAGCCCCAGCCTCAGACGGAACCGCCCAAGGAGGAGCGGATGGACGTTGTTCAGAAGAGAACCGAGGCGATAATGCGGGCGTATTTCCAATAGGGCACGGATTGAATAGCGGATAGCGGGATATCAGGCATCAGGGATAACCACGGCCAGCGGGACAGCGCCGGCAGCTTGCGCGCGGCCGGTTCGCCGTGGGACGACTCCGTCAAATTTTTTCATCCCCGGCGGGCGCGGGCGAAGGCAGGTGCTTTATCCCCGCCGCCCTAAGCGTTTTGCTTGTCATCATGGGAATACCGAGTAGGGAGATCATTATCCCTGTTATTATGAGGAGGATGTCGATAGATACCCTGTCTGCAAGAGGGCCGAAGAGGAGCATACCCATTGGCATTATGCAGCTTGTCACCATCGTGAAGACGGATAAGACGCGGCCCATGAAGGCCGGGTCTACGGTGGTTTGCAGCAGCACCATTGAGGTTGTACCGTAGTATGGCACGCCTAACCCCATTACCGCCATGATCGCCAGGTAGATCCAGAACACAGGCGTTATTCCGAGCGCGGCGCAGGTTATCCCGCAGAACATGCACGTCAGCGCCATCGTGTGTACGCGATTTTTGCAGCCGGGCCACATCCCGATGAATATACCGCCCAGCATCATGCCGGACGAGAAGGCGATCTCTATAGCGGAGAGGCGCCAGACGTCGTCGCCGAATTTACGCACGACCTGAAGCGGCGTGAGGAAAGAGGCTGGGGCTATGAGGAAGTGGAAGATTGCGGTTATGATGACCGTCCTCAGCACGTAGCCGTGGTTTATGACGTATTTGAGGCCCACTTTAAGTTCGTGGAAGTACCCCGTGCCCTTCAGCTGCGCCGCCGCGGCCAGCGCGTGAGCCTCGGCTGGTACCTTGACGCAGAAGAATACTATGTAGATGCCTATCGCGGCGGTAACTACGTCTAACAGAAACATCGCGTAAAGCGGAACAAATGTCATCATCGCCGCGCTTAGCATAGGCGTTGTCAGAAAGATTAACGATTGAATGCTCGTCTGAATCCCGTTGACCCTCGTTAAGTGCTCCTGCGGCACGATCTGCGGGATAAACGCCCCAACCGCCGGATTCTGCACGCCCTGCCCCAGCGAGCGCACGAACGCGCACAAAAAAAGTATCGTGTACGTCTCGATCCCCAGCATGAGGTATATGGCGACGATCAAACTGAAAAGCGCGATAGACCCGTCCGCTATGTTTATGATGTACTTGCGATTGTAGCGGTCGGCCCACACGCCCGCAAACGGAGAGATGACAAACATCGGCAGCATGCCCACGAGCGTGAAGAGCATCATCATGGTGCCCGACTGGCTCTTGAGCGTGACGTGCCAGAGGATGGCGTACTGCACGACCATCGTACCAAAGAGCGACAACGCCTGCCCCGTTATGAACAGGGCAGCGTTCTTCTTCCAATTAATCTCCATCAAACACCGTATTTCTTACTTACATTGCACATCCAGTACGAAAAGATACCGCCGGCGACGAACGTGACGGCGCAGGCCGCGGTGCCGATTTGCAGATAATTGTACCCCTCCGACGCTTTCACCGCAACGAGCACGGCGGAGGCGAGGACGAACCCGATTATGATGTGGAAAAATCCGGTGAACACCCGCTTGAGCAGGAACTCAATAAGGCGGGAGAACGGGAACGCGAAGATTAAAAGCCCCAAACCGAACGGAATCAATACGGACAAGTCCAAAGCCTTGCATGAATCGATAAGGTCCCTGTACATTCCGAGCATCACCAAAAAAGTAGACGAGCTGAAGCCGGGGATGAACGCGACAAACGCGACCATGGCCCCCGCGCCGAACGCCGTCCACGTGTTGACCTGCAGGTTCCCAAAAGATTCGCTTCCCGCCATAATGATGAACAGCGGCGCGGCGATGACGAACGTCGCCGCCAGCATCCCTATATGCAGGGCTTTCCGCCCTTTCTCGCCGGACTTCCGCCACAAATCCGGCATCGTCCCCAAAATCGCGCCTACGAAAAACCAGAGGACAGGCGTCATGTAGTTCTCCAACAGGAAACTCATGGGGTGCGAGACCATGTAAATGCCGATCAGTACGCCGCAGCCAACGGGGATGAAGAAAAAGACGTTTTTGACGAAGTCGGTAGTGATGTGCGCGATAAAGCGGACTATCCGCTCATACAGGCCAAAAACCACAGCCAGCGCCGCCCCGCTGATCCCCGGCAGCACAAAATCCATCCCCATAACCCCGCCCTTGATGAACCTGAGCAGCCAGTCGAATATCCGATTCTTTTCCATCAGTACGTCCCTCTTTTGTTGAATGATACGATAAAATATATTTTGCCGGATAAAATATCAAAATTTTATGTCACGCCCTCTTACTCCCGGCCCCAATCCACATAAACAATTTAACCGCCTCCGACACCACCACAACGCTCCCCGCGACCGCGAACAGCTTCAGCCACATATCAGACGGCAGCGGTTCCGTGCCGAACACCGCGCCGGCGTACTGGATGATCAGCACCTGCGCGAGCATCGTGATACCGGTAATTATGAGCATAAGTTTGTTCTTCAAAAAGTTCCTGGCTATGGAGGTAATGTAGATCTCGCGGCAATTAAATGCGTTGAACAGCGCGAACAGCGCAAACAGCGTGAAGATCACCGTGCTCTTGTAAGCGTCGGCCAACGCAAGATCGCCCGCGGCGAGCGCGGCGGCGCCGAGAAAATCAAGCTTGTGCTGCAAGAGCGCCACGGCCGATATAAAAAGCCCGGTCAGCCCGATCCTTATCAGAAGCGGCCGCGAAAGTATGTCCTCGCTGCGCTTTATCGGCGGCTTCTTCATTAAATCGCCGTGTATAGGCTCCAGCCCCAGCGCGAGCGCCGGGGGGCCGTCCATGATGATGTTTATCCACAAAAGCTGAAGCGCGGTGAACGGGGCCTTGAGGCCAAGCAGCACCGAGGCCAAAACCGTTACCACCGCGGCCACGTTGACCGTCAACTGAAAACAGATGAACCGCTTGAAATTCTCATATATCCCGCGCCCCCAGCGCACGGCGTTCACTATCGTCGCGAAAGAATCATTCAGGAGGACGATGTCGCTCGCCTCTTTTGAGACCTCGGTGCCGGAGATGCCCATCGCGATCCCAACATCGGCGTGTTTGAGCGCGGGGGCATCGTTTATGCCGTCGCCCGTAACGGCCACTACATTGCCGGCGGCCTTGAGCAGGTTGACGACGCGCATCTTTATCCCCGGTGTGCTGCGGGCGATTACGGTGATTGTTTTCAGCCTCTCCGTCAGCTCTTCGTCAGACAGCGGCTCAAGCTCCCTCGCCTCTACGGCAACATGGCCGTCTTTCAAAACGCCAAGCTCGCCGGCAATTGCCCTTGCGGTGATGATATTGTCACCTGTCAATATCTTCAGGTCGATACCGGCCGACCGGCATTGCTCAACGGCATCGAAAACATCCGAGCGCAGCGGGTCGGAGATCGCCACGAACCCGTCGAACGTCATCCCGCAGTCCACCGCCTTTTCATCAATATCAGGACACTTGTCAAATTTGCGGTGAGCGAAGGCTATGATGCGGCAGGCTTTTTCCTGCCACACCGCCATCTGCTTCTCAATATCCGCCCTCTCCGAGCCGCTTATCCCGCACAGCAGAAAAATTTTCTCCGGGCCGCCCTTGCTGTACGCGGTAAAACCGGTATCATCCTCCACAACAGTTGTCATATTCTTCTTTTCGGACGAGAACGGGAACGCGTGAATGACTTTAGCGCTATGCCTTTTCTGATGATAATCCCACCCAGCCTTCCCCGCCGCCATCAACAAGGCGCATTCGGTAGGATTGCCGATAAAAATGCCTTTTTCGCCGATTTCCGCGGTGCTGTTGATGCAGATATTGGCCAGTATCGTCTCGTCGGCAATCGACCCGTTTACGGTCATCTTATTCTCGGTGAGCGTTCCGGTCTTATCCGAGCAGATAACGTTGATACACCCCACCGTCTCAGATGCGATTATCTTCTTGACAAGCGCGTTTTGTTTAGAGAGCTTGATAATATTGAGCGAGAGGGATATCGCAACTATGGTCGGCAGCCCCTCCGGCACGCAGGCTACGATCAGGACGATGCTCATCAAAAAAGCTTCTGTGATATTCATGAAATTCAGCGCGCCGCTGTGCACAAACGAGAGCAGCTGGGATATAAACAGCACCGCCGCGGCGCCCGCGCCTACAAAGGTGATCAGCTTGCCCATACGGCCAAGCCTCTCCTGCAACGGCGTAGTGGTCTTATGCGCGCCGGTAAGCTCGCGCGCTATCTTCCCAAACTCGGTATGGCTGCCGACAGCCGTCACTAAGAGCTTGCTGAACCCGCCTGTAATATATGTACCAGAATACAGCATATTGCGCCGCTCGGCCAGCGGGGTCTTCTCATCATCAGGGGTAAACTCCGCGTCCTTATTCACGGGCGCGCTCTCGCCTGTCAACGCCGACTCATCCGCAGACAATTCCGTGCTCTCAAGCAGCCGCCCGTCCGCCGGGATCTTATCCCCTGTGCCGAGCAATAATATATCCCCCGCCACGATGTCGCGCTGGTTAAGCATAACCGCCGACCCGTGGCGCAGCGCCTTTACCACTATGTCATCGTTTATCCTGTTGAGCGCCTCAAACGCCTTCGCGCTCTTCCCCTCCATAGCGACCGTGATCGCCACCGACAGCGAAATCGCCGCGAAAATCCCCACTACCTCCAAAATATCGGCGTGGCCGCCCGTAACCGCGGCAGCGATGTTTACGCCGAGGGCAATGAGCGCGGCCATAAGCAGCAAAAGTAGCATGGGCTCGGTCGCCGAGGCCCAAATACGCTTAAATAGCGAATCCGGCTTAGTCCGCGCCAACGCGTTCGAGCCGTACTTTTCGAGATTCTCACGCACCTTGCCGTCGCTCAGCCCCGCGCCCGGATCAACCCCAAACTCGCGGGCCAAATCCGCCCTGTTTGCCATAAATTCGTTCATACACCCTCCACCACATTTAATTTGTTATTGACAAAATGCCATAAATCAATATCAATTCCATTAACTATACAAGCAACTACACATAATCTGCCGGAGACAAAAAAAAGACCCATGTATAACCGTCAAACCCAACGATTCCCCCCAAAACGGCGGAAAACGCGCTTAACGGTTATACATGAGTCTCATTAGTCTCATTGACCGGACAAGCCAGACCGCCGCGTACAAACCGGCGACCGTGATTGTTGGCTCGCACCGCCCGGATAAACGCACCGGGCAACTACTCCCCCATGAAATATCTACAACTCTTTCCTAATATACGATAATTCCGAACGCAAGGTCAAGTTTTTTTTGAAAAAAGTTTTTTGACGCGCCTGACGTTCCCCTCGCCCAGCACGCTCTTTATACCGTCCTTCATCCGGCGGCGCCATCAGAAAATCAAAAATATAGCCGGGGTTCGTATGCGCGGTATCAAAGAGGCAAAAATCTATCCCGCCGGCGGCAAACTCCGGTCTGCCCAAAAAGTTCAGCGCAAGCTCGCAGGGCGTCATCGCGCATACGCCCCAACTCCTCTTCCGCTGTTCGGTCTTTCACAGCTTTAATATCTCGTCAACTGTAAAACCAGAAGAGCGAGCTATTGTTTCAACGCCAACTCCCTCGGCAAGGAGTGTTTTCGCCATTTTTAATTTAGCCTTACGCTCGGCATTAGCCAGCGCCGACGCCTCATTACGCCGGGCGTCATCGCGCATACGCTCTAGTTCCTCTTCCATTGTTCGGACAATCACAGTTTCAAGACCTCGTCTACCGTGAGGCCGGCCGATCTCGCTATGGTATCTACATCAACACCATTATCTTTAAATTTTTTAGCAATTTGCCGCCTTTCATACGCCAACGCCGACGCCTCATTGCGCCGCGCACGGTCGCGCATACGCTCAAGTTCTCTTAACTCGTCCGACGCAGACACACTCCTATACGCTTCTACTGCCTGTATCATAATATCGCCTCCTATAGCCATAAGGGTTTTCAAATCTTCTTCGATTTTTGCTTAAGTTCGGCCATTCGCCATTTTCTCCATGCTATAATATACTACATTCCCGCCCCAAAAGCAAAAAAACGGCAAAAATTGCCCCACTGCCCCAAATTAGCCCCTTCTACCCCCGCCAAACGCCGCGCAAGACCGTGTTTCGTCAATATTGGGCAAGACCCGCCAGAAAAGGGGGGGGGGGGGGGGGGGGTTCCGCCGCGGCCCCCGCGCCTACAAAGGTGATCAGCTTGCCCATACGGCCAAGCCTCTC
>JGI24694J35173_10001867_pt1 | contig 18063 bp, 8 predicted proteins | sample TergutCo191P1_FD_35173 | JGI IMG/M metagenome (IMG submission 35173) | reverse complement strand
TCGATTTTTGCCTTTATACTCTGCTCAATCGGCGACAGGATTACCCAGCTTTCGCTTGTTTCGAATCCGCTCTTTATGCTGTTTTGTCTAATATAATCGCTCAAATCTTTTATACCTTCTTTTTTCACAATACAAGCCTGCGTTTTTTGTTTAATTTTATCCTTGCTGAACATTAAAATATTTGTATCTACTGTGGCAGATTCAAATACTTTTACGCCAGCGAAGTCAATTAATAGTTCTGGAGTCGTATTTTCTGCGAAGTATTTTCTAGTATTTTCACCATAACCAGCCCGCATCCATTTATTGGAAGTTATAAAGCACAATCGACCATTCGAATTCAATAATTGGCAACCGCGCTCGTAGAATAAGCAATATATATCTCCAGTACGAGCAAATGTTTTGTACTCGCATTTAGCATATAGATCAGCCAAAGCACCTCCGTTACTTTGCAATTGCACATATGGCGGGTTTCCAATGATAATATCGAATACTCCTGCAATTCCACCACCTAACCCATCACTGTCTTGTGACAATCCAAACATCCATCCAGTATCGAACCAACTAGCATAAGTATTCTGGTCAAACAAGTCAAAATGTGCTATTTTATGTGCGTTACCAGAAGAATAGCCTAAATTTTCTAATCGGGTAGCAATCTCTTTTCGCAGATTTTTATCACGGTTTTGTAGTTTTTGCTTTTTTGTCCTATTACTCGCCGAAAAATAATTGTGGCGAAGTTCAAATAATTCTTTTCTGAGATTTATAATTTCTATTAATGTATCATTTTCAAACATACTGGCCATTCCCAGTTTGCCTTTATCAAGTCCTCTCAGCGTATCGGCAGCTACAAATTTGGTTTCAAGATTGGGTAGTGGTCGTATACCAAAATTATCTTTTTCAAGATTAATATTTTGGTCTATAATTAACGAGATGAAAAAGCGCAATTTGCTTATTTGTGTAGCAATAGGTTGTATATCTACACCGTAAATGCAATTTTCTATTAGGTAAAGTTTACGCCCATAATCCAATTCATTATTGTTAAATGCCTCTTCTATATTTTCAATCGCATTTTCTTTGGTATCGATGTCCTCTATTTGGTTGGCAAAATGCAATTGCCGTTCTTTCCATAGCTCATTTTGGGGGTCTATTTTTTGCAAAATGTATACCATTTTGTGCAAAGCACCCATAGGAAAAGCACCTGAGCCACAAGCTGGGTCTAAGATTTTAACAGAGTTTAGTGCATCCACAATAGACTTAATTTCACCTTTACTAAAATCCAATTTTTGTTCGGTGTATGAGAATAAGACGCGCAATCTTTTTTCAAAATCCGTATTTTTATGAGTTGATTGTAATTTTTGATTCAAGTATGCAATTAGTGACTCATTTACCATATAGTCTACAATTTCGCGAGGGGTATAAAAACTTCCGGTTTGCTTCCGAGCGGTTGTTTTCGTTTCGGGATTATAGCTGGCCAGTAAGTTTTCAAACACTTTCCCCAATAATTCAGGGTCAAGAGCTACATCTTCTTCAATCGGAGTATTTTCGGCAATTGTAAATTTGTAATGGCCCAAAATTCTGAACAAACCTTTAACTTTCACAGATGCGTGAGAGCTATCGCCATAGACATCGTTTAGGTTTACAATCTGCTCATCGGCAAAAAATAGAAAATCCGGCATTTTTGCCATTTTTCGAGGTTCTCGTGAGAAGCCGTCGACATACTCTACTTTTCCTTTTTCGTTCTCCTTATCCAAACAGTCAAAAAGACCACCGTTTAAAAATGGTACCTCTTTGAATAACCTGCATACCTCTTTTTCGGCAGCCTCGTTCTTAAACAGGCCAGCGTAACGATATAGGTTTTTAACTCCGTAGTGTTCTCTATTTGTGCTGATATTTCCACCATCCGGGGCAAATTTTCTGTCTTTAATTTTTTGATTCAGCGTACCAAAAAATAGATTTTGCAAAATGGCGTTGTAATAGTTGTGCGATTTTTCCGATTGTGGATTAAAGTTTTTAATGACTGAAGCGATATAGTTTTTATCAAATAACCTTTCGGGGGCCAACCCTTTTTCTTTAATGAACCACACGAAGATTATTCTTGTGACAAAACGGATTAAATTTGTAGCGTTACGAACCTCATCGTCTTTTACTTTATCATTTGGAAACGTAACATTATTCATTGCCCAGAAGTACCAATTTGATATTTCTGTAAAAAAGTTTTTGTTTAGTATATTCAGATCGAGTACATCAAGCCACTTCGTGTGTAGGTCATTAAAATTTTGGGCGTTATGTTTAGCCAAATTTTCCAAAATCCGCAAATGCCCCGCATGTGGTTTTCCAATATTTATATCGCGCAGTATTATAATTTTCCCAATTTTTTCACCTTCACGCCAATCCTGCAGGTATCTGAACCGTTCACTAAGTGCGATAGAAATAACGCTTGTCTCATCTTTTTTATATTTAATAACCAAGCAGACAGGTCTTGCCTTGCTGAGTTGGTTGAATGCCCTTGTGAGGTCAGCGATTTCACTTCTGGTTGGTGATTTATCTAATTCCAACGCAAATATGATCAAACTGTTGTAAGTCTTCTTGTCAAGTATAGTTGTTGTTGTTTCGTACTGTTTGTTATCTGTCTCTCCGGTAATGAGAGAGGCATTCTCTATCACACCAGAGAGGAACAATTTTCTGATGTTTGTAAAAGGGCTACAACTCTTATATTTATTACCTAAAGTATCTTTGACATTTAGTGTCTCTTCAACGCGAGTAACTAAGGTTATACCCAGTTGTGCAAATAGGTTGGTTGTCGCGTCGCGAAGATTTTCATTGGTAAAGCATTCAAGATTCATTTTTTCTCCTCACTTACCAAGCACCAACAAAGCAAGTCCCACTTTGCAGGTTGGTATATTTGTTCTATTGTTGATTGTTCGAACATATCTAAAGTTTGGCTTTCCGAGAATAAATCGTCTGTATAGTCTTTTTTCGCAGCCCGTACAGCTACATTTCGGAACCAACTATTAAGAGCGTTAGACAGTTTTTTGGTTTCCGTTTCGCTACAGTCATCTATTATAGCTGGTACGAATCGTTCTTTGTATCTGTTATTCCGTAAAAAAGCCAGTACATCAATGTCATTTTGCAGAACCTCGTTGCCGTGCATATTGATGAAAATCAGTTTTATATCATTATCGTATTTATGTTTTATTAGGGCTATGAGTCCGTTTGTATCTTCTAAAAAACCGCTGAAAATACCATTGGGTATAGTTTTATACTTTTGGGCGGATTCCTGAGTTAGGTCTTGCCTGAAATTTTCACGTGTCAGATTATTTAAACCCAATGTTTGATTTTCAATTTCTTCTATGCTATTTTGCATAAGTTTTAGGTTTTTTTCAATTTGTTTCCGCTCCAAATCTTTGTCATTGTCCATTTTTTGCAGTTTCGCGGTAAATTCATGTGGAATTTCTGCGCCTGCTATTCTCATTGTAACCATTCTTGTTTCAATTCTGGATTGTAGTCTCAAGTATTCGTTGATATTTTTTGTCGGCCAAAAGTTTGCGTAGCGGATTTCCTTATGTTCACTACCAAGCCTATCAATTCGTCCCATTCGTTGAATAGCCCTAACTGGATTCCAATGGATATCGTAGTTAATGACGAAACCACAGTCTTGCAAGTTCTGGCCCTCACTTAAAATATCGGTTGTTATCAGAATTTTTATTTGTTCATTCTTTTTTTGTTCATATCGAGCCATATCGTCTGCTGTCTGTTCCGATTCTTTAAATTTCGCAAGTGGAGCGAATCTGTGCAGGATGTCTATAATTTTATTGTCTTTTGTACCGCCATAAACAAGGTCTACACCATCAATTTCTTTAGAGACGTGTTCATACAGATATTTGGCAGTATCTTTATACGCTGTAAAAATAAGGACTTTCGGTTCATTGTTAATGATTTTTAAAAGTGCTTGTAATTTGCCATCCTGCTCTACAACAAAATTTTTATTAAACTCCTCTAACTTATTAAAGAGATTTTGCAGGGTTTCAGTATCTTCTGTTAAATCATTTCTAAAACCATCCAAGTCATCAATTTCACTTATTTTTACCTTCCTGTTTTTACCGATTTCAAAGTCATATTCGAAGACATCTTCAAAATCATCAATCTCGTCCTCGTCAAAATATCCGCTTTCAAAATCTTGATGTTTCTCAACATGACTCAAGACCGTCTTGTGATAGTCCAAGATGTTATTCACTGTTCTATAGAAAGAATACCAAGACGATTCTAACCTTTTTATAAGCATGGAGTGCATCATTTTTACTAAAAACCAGTCTCGTTGACTTTCGTTTTCCGTGGTTTTTTGGCTTGTCATGCCTGCATAAAATGCTGGCATATAGGCAGAAAATTTGTCGGGGAGCAATGTTAATAGACTTTCAAAAGACTCGCAGTCTCTAACACAGTTTGGTGTTATGTAAAGGTTTTGTGGTTCTTGCCATTTAGGAAAATCGAGGTTTATCCCGCTTTGTTTTATTACGCTCCTTGTTCTTGCTACAACAAACGTGTCAATAATATGTAAAAAATCAGGTCGTAGTTTATTTACCAATCCAGCGATCGTTGGATGTTCTTCCTCCGTCCATTTTTTTAGTGTTTTCTGAGCTATTTTGAAATGTGTATCTATTTCTTGCATTTGGGGGATCAAACAAAATTGATTGCGAATATCCCATAGATAGTTATTTATTGGTGTTGCTGATAGCATTAAGACCTTTGCGTTTTCGTTCTTCCTTAAAATGTTTTCCAACAAAAATTTATATCTTTTACTGCTACTGTTTCGCAGATTATGGCTCTCATCTATAACGAATAGTCTGGGTCTGTCACTTGTAAAGAATATATCAGAGGTTTCCTTTGCCGCTTTCTTTTGCATACGTGTCTCTTCCATGTCTGTATGAAAGCGGATGGAGTAATCAAAACCGTCTGCCTTAAATCTGGAATCAAACCCCTTTGTCCATTTGCGCCAGTTGTTTTCCAGTTTTTTAGGGCAAATTACCACAACGTCGAAACCTTCTTTTTGGTAAAATTTAATAACCGCAAGTGCTGTCCACGTCTTACCGAGTCCAACGGCGTCTGCCAGAATTGCTCCGTTATGATTGTTGAGCATTTTTACCAAACTCACGACTCCGGCTTTTTGGAAATCGTAGAGCGCGTTGTAAATTTTAGATTTTCCGAGAGTCTTTTCAACCTTTTCCACATCTGTACCTAAATCCATTTCAGCCAAAATCTTTAGGTATATATCCTCTGGGGTATATAGGTTAAATATCTTCGAAATTTCCTCGATCAGATATTTTTTGAAATTTTTCTCACTTTTTTTACCGTCAGGCATTTCTATGGTTTTGTCGGCAAGCGCTTTATTTTTCCAAAGGTTGTTAAACCATTTCCTTAGCTCCCTATATTGGTGGTTGTCTCCCGTTTCCGCGATATTAAGTTCCGCGTTGCTTGTTGTCTTGCGCCCTATCCCTGCGTCAGTTAAATTGGAACTGCCGCTTATGAAATAATTATGCCTCTCATCCCTTGAATTATGTAGATATAATTTTGCATGGCAGAAACTGGGTTCCAAGGTTTTGGCTAAGACCTTGTCTTGCTCTAAAAACCTTACTGCGGCCTTGGCATAATCGGAGAGTCTAAGGGCGGAATCGACAGAAATCTCCTCATTGAGCAGACTGAGCGGGCGGAAGTCCGGCTTGCTCACGCAGGCGATATCGCCGAGCACCATTTGAAATTTGCTGGTTTTTTCATTTATTTTATTCGAGAGCCAAGCCAGTGCGCCTATAGTAAAATAGCCGGTTACGACGTCAAAAGTCCCGTCGTCGGTATATTGTTCGATCCATTCGTAGACCTTTTTGCTCTCGTTGGAGTCGCTAGAGTTATCCAAAAGCATATCAAACTCTTCCTGTCGATTAGTTTAGCACTGTTTGCCGATTTTTCCACGTCAATTTAATATATATTATGCCATTTGAATAAACATTTTTTTTACAACCTCCAAATGCGGATGGGCATAATAGATTTTGGGGTATATAGCACGAAATATCCACCTTGCGGAGCAAAATTGGGTAGGGTAGAAGTACCATTCATTGTCAGGAAAAGGTCAAAAAGCCCGCAATATCAATAACTTACGCCGTTACTGATGGTTAGGGCAACTTGACTTTTCCCAATAATTTCTTGATATATTTTATGAGGTTTATAGAATGGTGTTGGGAGCGAAAAAGGTGTGCGACGAACGATTCTTGAGGGGATGGGCGGCAAAATCTGTCCCCAAATACCCAGACGGCCGTATGGTTTATGCGTAGAACTCTCCGCTGTAATTTGGCCGGATTTCGGCCCGTAAGAGGCTGAATAGAGACTTTAGGGGCTATTTTGAAAGAAAAAGGGTCGAATCCGGGGCTGGTGGGGACTATTTTTGGCTATTTTTTGCTTTTCCGGCGGGGATTTAGTATATTATATAGGAAGAGGGTACGGGATGGCCGAACTTAAATACAAGCTTACGAACGATGTGTTGTTCAAGTCGTTGTTCGTTAAATACCGGGATTTGCTGAAAAGGCTCGTTGCGGCCCTGCTCGGCATACGGGTGGAGGACATCGGGCCTGATTTCCGTGTTACCAACTCCGCCATGCCGCCGGAGGCGATGGGGGAGAAGTTCTGCCATTTGGACATCAACATGACGGTGAACGGCCAGCGGGTGGATTTGGAGGTACAGGTCGAGGACAAGGGGGACTACCCGGAGCGGTCGCTGTATTATTGGGCGCGGGAGTATTCGAGCGCGTTGCCGGTGGGCGAGGATTATTCGCAGTTGCCGCGCACGATAGTTATAAGTATATTGGCGTACCCGCAGTTTCGTTGCGTGGAGTACCACTCGGAGTTCGGTTTGCTTGAGGTACGGCGGCACGAGCGGCTGACGGATAGGTTGGCCATGCATTATTTTGAGTTGCCAAAGTTGCCGGAGGTGGTAGATGCCGGGGACGAGTTGAAGTTGTGGCTGGCGTTTTTTAAGGCTGATACTGATGAAAAGTTGGAGGAACTTGTAACCGTAGGGGGTGAGATTATGGTACAGGCGGTCGAGGCGTACCGGAGCGTATCCGCATCGGATGAGTTTAGGGAGTTGGAGCGTTTGCGCGATAGGGCGCGGCACAATGAGGCGTCGGCGCTGGCGTATGAGCGGCGTAAGGTTGCGGAAAAAATGGCGAAAAACTGCCTTGCAAAAGGTATGAGTGTTGCGGATGTTGCGGAGGTCACCGAGTTAACAGTAGATGAAGTATTAAAGCTGTGAACGTCTGGACGGATGCAGAGGAGTTGGAGCGTCTGTGCGACCGTGCGCGGCACAACGAGGCGTCGGCGCTTCGTAATAGATCAATGGAAATCGCGAAAAATCTAAAGAATAGAGGTCTTTCGGCTGAGGATATAGCGGCAGATACCGGCCTCACGGTAGACGATATCCTGCGTCTGTAGTAGATGTTCCGAGGTATCGCCCCTCGGCGGTAAGATCGCCTTGGGGGTGGAAAACGATAATTATGCGGCTCTTTTATTTTGGATGGCGGGGATGTTTTGCCACCTATTTGCCACCGGGCTTGCGCTAAAAACTGTAACTATTGGCAAATCAATGGGTTACAGGCGCAGTTTCGGCAAATGGGAAAATCCCCTCACTTCCAAATTAAAAAGCCCTTTTCTCGCGAAAAGGGCTTTTTTTATAGCGAAAACAGCGTTTTTTGACAAAACCTTGCTGGCGCATGAAGCATGAGTTACACATCGAAGATTACCGTTTTTTACTGCTGTTTAGGTAATATTTTGAGATATATAGCTTTTTGAGTTGGAATATATTATATTTATACAATGAAATACCAAGACTTAGAACTTGATCCGTTCCAAATCGCTTCAGTGGAAGCTATCGACCGCGGCGAATCTGTCATAGTGGCGGCCCCGACCGGCTGCGGCAAGACACTAATCGCCGAGTATGCCGTGGAGGAGTCCGTCAGGCAGGGCAAGCGGGCCGTCTACACCGCCCCCATCAAGGCGCTCTCGAACCAAAAATTCCGCGACTTCCGCAAACGCTTCGGCGACGAGGCCGTCGGCATCCAAACCGGCGACGTGACCATCAACCAGGACGCGCAGCTGCTCATCATGACCACCGAGATCTTCCGCAACCTGATCCTCGAGAACTCGGGGCGGCTGAACGACATCTACTACGTCATCTTCGACGAGATACACTACTTAGACGACCCCGAGCGCGGCACGGTGTGGGAGGAGAGCATCATCCTCGCGCCGCCCGGCATCCGCTTCATGTGCCTGAGCGCCACGGTGCCCAACATACACGAGCTCGCGCGGTGGATGGGCGCGGTGAGGAATACCACGTTTACGGTGATCGAGGAGACGCACCGCCCCGTACCGCTCAACCACTCGTTCTACCACCCGAAATTCGGATTTATCAGCATAAAGGGGATCGGCCGCAAGTACAGGAACAGCCCCGAGGCGCGCAAAAAGTTTATGCGCCGCAAACCGTCGTCCCGCAAAATCATACAGCTTGTCATAAGGGAAGGGCACCTCCCCGCGCTCTATTTCTGCTTTAACCGCCGGGCGTGCGAGCGCAATGCCGAGCAGCACATGATGCACTTGGACCTGCTGACCGAAGATGAGAAGATGCAGGTGCGGCGGTTAGTGGATGAGCTGGTGTACCAGTACGGCATAGAGGGGTACGACCGCCTCAATTTCCTGCGGCAGCTTTGGGAAGCGGGGTGCGCCTATCACCACGCGGGGATTCTGCCCGCCGCGAAAGAGATTGTTGAGCGGCTGTTTACGTTGGGATTGATCAAACTGCTGTTCTGCACGGAAACATTCGCGCTGGGCGTAAACATGCCGGCGAGCGCGGTGATATTCGATGAATTGGAGAAGTTTGACGGCGTGCAGTTTAACTATCTGATGACGCGGGAGTACAACCAGATGGCCGGGCGCGCGGGGCGGCGAGGGATGGACGAGGTGGGGTACGTCTACTCGCAGGTGATCCCCGAGGCGACCGACCCGCACCAGTTAGAGCGCATACTGTACGGTGCCAACGAGCGCATCAACAGCCGGTTCTACGCTTCGTATTCTACGATATTGAGCCTTTACAGCCAGTTTGGGGACGACGCTTTCGACATCTTCCGCAAGAGCCTGCACAACTTCCGCAAGGGTACGTTTTCGATGAGCAAGGCGTACCAGAAGGAGGAGGACCAGATCCGCAGCAGGATCAAGTTTTTGCAGGGGAGCGGTTTTTTGGAGGGGAAGGAGCTTACCCCCAAGGGCAAGCTGGCCGCGGCTGTGAGCGGGTACGAGATACAGGCCGCGGAGCTTTATTACGCGAGGGACTTTGAAGATATAAGCGTAGAGCAGCTGCCGGTGGTCCTTGCCGCGCTTATAACGGAGGAGGCGCGCAGCCGCAAGAACGCCCCGCCGGTCAGCAATATTGCGCTGAAGTTCGATGCGGAGAAGACTATTCACAAGTTAAGGCAAAAAGAACTAAAGTATAATATAGCGAATCCGATAAGAGAAATGGACTTCTCGATGGCCGCGCCGGTATTCGCGTGGGCCAGCGGGTGCGATCTTACGCAGCTTGCGGGGTTCGGAGTGCCTGAGGGCGACCTGATACGGATACTGCGGATGACGATACAGCTGCTGCGCACGCTGCGCGACCGGATTCCCGACCCGGTGGTGAGCGACAAAATGCACAGTGCGCTGGAGTTGATAAATAGGGATGTTGTTGACGCCCAGGCTCAGCTTGAGGTTGGGTGACAGTATACTTTTGGATACATGGAGGGCGTTTTTATGCGGCATGGATGCGGTATGCTCAAAGTGTTGTCGGCGATTGCGGTTGCCGTTACGGTGGCGCCGGCGGCGCAGACACCCAATATTACCTGGTATAATACTACCGAGACGCATTTTAACATTTCCACCGCCGAACAGCTCTTTGGGCTGGCGCAGATTGTTAACGGAACAGCTAAAGGCGCCGCGCGGGATGGCTTTGCCGGGAAGATGATTTTCCTTACGCAGAATATCAATTTGGCGGCCTATACCGATTGGGAGCCTATCGGGCGGACCGCCGGCAACGGGTTTGCCGGTACGTTTGACGGCGGCCGGCATGTCATAAGCAATCTGGTTATTAACCGTCCCGATTCAATTAACCAGGGGCTGTTTGGCTGGATTGGCGGCGGGACGGTGGAGCGCCTTGGTGTTGAGAATGTTCACATAACGGGCGGCGCTTCTGTAGGCGCGCTGGCCGGGTATCTTGACGGCGGTATTGTGGCCGATTGCTATACTACCGGTGTGGTCCGCGGCGCCGGCAGCGTTGGCGGCGTGGCGGGGACCGCTGTGGAGAGCAGCGTTATTAAGAATTGCTATTCTACAGCTGCGGCTATCGGCGGCGTGTCAGCTGGCGGCATTGTTGGGTATATGGCTAACAGCAGTGTGTCCGACTGCGCCGCGCTGAATCCTGAAGTGCGGGGAGATTCTATCGGGCGTGTGGCGGGCAGTACCGGGGGCGGTGCGTTCTCCGGCAATGCTGGCTATGCAGGAATGGGAAACAGCGCCGGCGATACCGTGTGGGCGAATAAGGGCCAGGGGGAGCTGAACGGCGAGGATATCACATTAGCGGCGGTCAGCGGCGACGGAACTATCGGCAATCGTTTTAAGGGGCCGGTATGGGAAACGGGAAACGGCAAGCTGCCGGGATACGCCGCGGCGCTTGGTTTTCCGGCGCATTTCAGTACGATATACCGGATAACGGTGTCGCCGTCGTCCGGTTTGCTGGTGGGCAAGGGGCGGACGATGCAGTTCACCGAGTCCATTATCGGAGAGAACGCGAACAGAACCGTTACATGGGCGGTATCAGGCCGTACATCGACCGCTACGACGGTAAACGCGGGACTGCTTACTGTGGCGGCGAATGAAAACGCGGACCTGCTTCGCGTGATCGCGGTGTCGAGCGTGAATCCGGCGGTATCTGATACGGTAACTGTAACGGTCGTTGATGTCGCCTGGTATAATTCGGCAGCCGTGACATTTAACATCGCCTCCCCCAATGAGCTTGCGGGGCTGGCCGCGATCGTAAACGGAACCTGGGGCGGTACGCCCGCTATGGATAACTTTGCGGGTAAAACCGTCAGGCTCACAAGAGACGTAGATTTGGCACGGTACGGCAATTGGATCCCGGTCGGGAACCTCGCGGTTGACACCAGCGACACCGCATGCACATTCTCGGGTACATTCAACGGCGGCGGGCACGTTGTAAAAAATCTTACAATCAACACTGCCGGCGGCAATAATGCCGGCTCCCGGCGCTCCGGCTTTCATGGCCTCTTCGGCCATGTCATTAAAGGCGGCCGGGTAGACAGCCTTGGAGTTGTAGACGTTAGCATCAACAGCAGCTTTGTTGCCGGCGCGGTAGTGGGGCGGCTTTGGGACAGCAGTACGGTGTCCGGCAGTTACTCCGCCGGAGTGATAGCCGGGGCGGAAGTTTCCGGCGGCGTAGCGGGAGCGGTTGAGCGGAATAGCAGCGTAATCCGCAGCTATTCAACGGCTGCGGTCAGCGGTGCAAGCGCCGGCGGCGTGGCGGGCCGCGCAGATACCGGAAGCGTCGTATCCAACAGCTATTTCGCGGGCACGGTCGGCAGTACCGGTTTGGCCGGCGGCGTGGCAGGCTTCGCCGGCATGGGAACGGCAATCGCGGACTGCTACTTCTCCGGCAAGGTCAGCGGCGTTAACAATGTAGGCGGTATAGCGGGCGTTCTTTCCGCGAGTACTGTAATCAGCAGCTATACTACCGGCGAAGTCAGCGGCAGCGATACGGTTGGCGGCGTGGCCGGGCGTGTTTCAGAAACAGGTTTTGTGGGTTACTGCGCCGCCCTGAATTCCAGAGTCGCGGCGGCCGGCGGGTCTGTGGGCCGCATAGCCGGCAACGTCAACGATCTCGTAGCCGGCATGCTCGAAACGAACGCCGCGTTCGACGGGATGCTGAACCGAGCCGGCAATACCGCGTGGGGAAATAAGGGTGCCGGCGATGCCGATGGCGCGGACACCCAGGTATCGGCCATACGCATCGATCCGTCGATAGGCGGCCGCTTTACGGGCATAAACGGCTGGACGACCGCTGCCGACAAACTGCCTGGTTTTGGCGCGGCGGTGGATTTTCCGGCGCAATTCGGCCCGGTAGTTTACAGCGTGTCGGTAACGCCCGCCGAAGTCTCCGTAGGCCGCGGCATGAGACAGCAATTTACCGCAAACGTATCCCTCCACAACGGGGCGTCGCCCGCCGTGGTGTGGACGCTATTTGGCGACGCTTTGCATAGGGAAACGGTTATAAGCCCATCCGGCTTGCTTACCATCGCGGCCAATGATTCGTCAACGTCAATAACCGTGATGGCGGCGTCGATTGTGGATGACCGTAAGTTCGCTACGGCGGAAGTGACGCCCGCGCTCTCGGGCGCGATAGTGATAAGCGGCATGATAGGCGCATCCCCGAGAGTAGGCGAGACGCTGATTGCCGCGATCGGCGGCGGATTTGCTCTCGGCGAACTTACCTATTCGTGGACCATAGACGGGACCGAGGTTGATTCCGGCGACACTTATGTCGTAACTGCGGCTGACCTCGGCAAGGTGATAAAGCTCGCGATTACGTCTTCCTTAGAGACCGGCAGTTTAAACGTGACGCTGAGCAAGGTTGAATCCTCAAACGCGCCAATCACCGCGGCGCGGCCGACGATTACGGTGCAGCCTCTGAGCGGCCCGGTCGCAATTGGCACGGAGTATATCCTCTACGTGAAAGCGGTAGGCAGCGGGACGCTAAGTTACCAGTGGTACAGCGCGGAAGACGAATCGGGCGGGGGCGGAAAGATAATAAACGGCTGGACAGTCGATTCACTTACCATACATGCAGTACCGGCCAGCAAACTGGGTACGTACTACTACTTTGTGGTAGTGACCAACACCATTGAAGACAACAAAGACGGCGGTAAAAAGACGGCTGCTGATACAAGCGCCGTGGCCGCTGTCACGGTAGTTGAGTTCGTTGCGGTTGCGTCGCAAGACAGGGTTATCCCGGCCGCTGCCGATAAGGATGCCGCCCTGATCGCGCCTGTCAAGGCGATTACCGGCAGGTTTACGGCAGGGCCGAATCCGGCTGGCAGATCTTTGGGGATAGTGAAATTTTACCGTCAGGGCGGCTGGATAAAGAACGGTAAATTGACGGTCTACGACGCATCGGGTAATGCCGTCAGTAAGGTGTCAATCGGCGAAAATGCCGCAGGGGAGCTGCGCGCAACGCCCGTACCGGATACATCAAGACGGATTGTAGGATCGTGGGATTTTACAGACAGAAAAGGCCGTACGGTATCCGATGGTACGTATCTGTTGCGCGGTGTGATAATTACGGCTGACGGCAAGAAAGAGCGGGTATCATTGAAAATTGGCGTCAGGTAGGGGCGTTGCGCGTAACGCCCGCGATGCCGGTAATTGCCATAATTGTGGCACCAGAGCCGGCATAGGCACGGACAGGCGCGGAGACGACTGCACGACAGCCGTGATGTCGCCTCCGCGCCTGTTCGTACCTATGCCTATTGCGATAAATTACCGTTCTGTTTTTTTATATCATCTACCTTTTTGTCCAACCTTTTTTCAGATACCGGGTACAGCGTTTTGATGTGCTGTGCGAACAGGTTGATTTCGTACTCGCGTATCATCATCGCGAATTCGTTTAAAAGGCGATGATACGTGTGGTGATTTTCTTCGGGGACGTTTTTCTTGCGCAGATCGTTGTGGATTGACAGGTATTGGCGGATCATCGCTTTGTTCTGGCGGTACTTGAACGGCTCGCAGGCCGCCTTTTCTATTATCATCGCGAAGACCTTGAGGTAGCGGGGGTATTGCATAAAGATGTCGAGCGTTACCTTGTTTTTGAGAATGTCCTCAAAAAATCCGTTCAAATCGCCCGCAAGCTCTTTGGCGATGTCGGCGGGCAATTTTTTCTTTGCGGAGGATAATTTGGAGACGTCATCCGCAAAAATCCTCAATGATTCCTCAAATATGGACAATACCTTGAATCCGATACCGCGCAATGAATCTTTCGTATTCGCGGTCAGCCGATTAAATTTTTCCTCGCTTCTTGGGGATAGGTCGAAATCGAGCGCGCTGCCGCAGATCATCCCGTAGAGCGCCTCCTTGAATTGCGCCCCGGTGCCGAAAGGGGAGCACATCACCTTGGTTTGGCTTGATATGGATATATCGCGCTCCGTCCACGCCAAATCTTTCTCTAACGCCAGTTCCAACAATATCCTTACCCCGTACCTGTGCGCGATGTCGCTTTTGATTTTTGACGGGAAGAGGACTAAATCGACGGTCCGGCCGCCGCTTTCACTTGGGATAAGCGCGTGATACCCTCTGACTGGCAGCCCGCCTTTCTGCGGAGACCCGATATCAACGGGTACGCTCAAATCATCCTCCGGCCATTTGGACAGCCCGCTCTTGCGGTACGACGCGAACGCGCCTGTCCACGGGGAATCTTTTTTGTCGGCGGTACTGTTGTCGTCAACCGTCCCTTTCATCTGATTGAATACCTCACCGCTGCGGCCTTTGGCAACGATGTTGTTGTCGTCATCCCGCACTTCTATCTTAAGGTCAAGATGCGCGACGGCCCGGTCAGGTTCCAGGAGGGACGGTTCGATAGTAATGCCGTACAGGTCCTTAATCGCCTTTGACAATGCCGCCGCGAACGATCCGTAAGAAGAGTCAAGCGCCTTTGCGAGTTTTGCCGAGGATTCGTTCATCGGGATGAAAACTTTACGTTGACCGCGCGGTAATTGCTGTAACAAGTCCTTTATACGTTCAGGCCATAGCGCCGGAAGCAGCCATCCCAACGTCTCTTTCTCGATGAACGGGAGGACCTTTTGCGGAAGCGCGAGCGTCACTCCATCATGATCCGCCCCCGGCTCAAAGGCGTACCTCAGCGCGAAATTCCTGTTGCCGATGTTTACGTGGTCGGGGAAGTGCTCGGCTACGTTGGGGATTGACGCGTTGACGATCTCCTCCTCGCGCATGAACAGGAATTTGTCGCCGCCTTTATCCTTAATCGCCTTATTCAGGTCATGTATTGACGCAACAAGCGGCAGCCGCGCTTTATAAAAATCAAATATCACGTCGTCCCCGCTGTAGTAGGTCTTTGACCGCAGCTTATCCTCAAGCAGCAAGACTTTTTTCTTGATCTCTTTGTTGTGCGTGTAAAATTTGTGATGGCAGACGAGCAGTTCGTTGACCAATCCCTCGTGGATAAAAATATCCGTGGCCGCCTCCGGCACTGCCTTGCTGTAGAGCGCGTTCTTCCTGACGGCAAGCGGCAGCCCCATAAACGTAACGCGCTCGGTCGCCCTTACGCAGCCTGTCTCTATGTCAAAAAACGGCGTCTCGAAAGTATGCTTGCAGAAATCAGGGGCCAGTTCCTCAAGCCACTGCGGGTTGATGGGCGCGGCGCCCCTCGCGAATACGCGGCTGGTTTCTACAATCTCGTGGCACATTACCCATTCGCATTTTTTCTTGGCCAGTGTTGACCCGGGGAAGATCAGCACGTCCCTCCCGCCCGTGGCCTTGTACTTTCCCGTCTTGTCAAGATACGCGCAGTTTGCCAGCAATCCTGTCAGTAATGACTTGTGGATGGCGTCCGATGGCGCCTTAGCGTCATTCTTGGGATAATTTTTCATGCGCGAAAGCGTCTCATCCAGCTGCTGATGCACGTCGTGCCACTCGCGCATCCTCGTGTAAGACAAAAAATGGTCCTTGCAGAACCGCCGTATTCGCCCCTGCGTCTTCAATTTGTCCCACTCCTGCTGATAGGCGTCCCACAGGTTGATGTACGTCAGAAAGTCCGACGTCCTGTCAATAAATTTAGCGTGTACCGCGTCCGCCTCTTTCTGCTTGTCAAACGGTCTCTCGCGCGGGTCTACTATCGACAGCGCGGCGGCGATGACCTTCACTTCCCGCAGCGCGTTTTCCTGCTTCGCGGCGAGGATCATCCGCGATATGTGAGGGGCAAACGGCAATTTCGCCATCTCGCGCCCCGTCGGCGTCAACTTTTTCTCGCTGTCAAGCGCGTCCAGCTCCTTTAACTGCGCGTACCCCTCCGATATCGCCTGTTTAGACGGCGGCTCAATGAACGGGAAGTCCTCAATCGTCCCCAGATTGTGCGCCGCCATCGTCAGTATTACCCCGGCGAGGTTGGAGCGCCTGATCTCCGGCTGCGTGAACTCCTCGCGCTGCTTGTAGTCGTCCTCAGAATAGAGCCGCACGCAGACGCCCTCCCGCACGCGCCCGCACCGCCCCTTGCGCTGGTCGGCGCTGGCACGGCTTATCGGCTCAATCGGCAGGCGGTTCGTCCGCAGCCTCGGCGCGTACCTCGATATCCTCGCCAATCCCGTGTCGATAACGTAGCGGATGTTGGGGACGGTGATGGACGTCTCGGCGATGTTGGTGCATACCACGATCCTCGGCTTGCCCCCGGGGTTGAAGATCGCGTCCTGCTCGGAGCGCGTCAGCCGCGAAAACAAGGGGAGGACGGATATCCCGCGCCGCATCGATAGCTGCCCCAGCTTGTCGCAGGTCTCCCGGATGTCCCTCTCGGTGGGCATGAAGACGAGCATGTCGCCGTCGCCGTAGATGTCGAGGATGTCCTCGGCGGCGCGGGCCGCGTCCTCCACGTAGGTTTCGCGCGCCTCCTCACCGGGGTCATCGGACTGGTAGAGGACTTCAATGGGGAACAGCCGCCCGGATACCTCGATGACCGGCGCGTCATTGAAACTCTTCGAAAATCCCTCCGCGTCAATCGTGGCGGACGAGACTATGACTTTCAAATCCGGCCGGCGGGGGAGCAGTTTCCTCAAATATCCCAGCAAAAAGTCTATATTGAGGCTCCGCTCGTGCGCCTCGTCTATAATGATAGTGTCGTACTGCCGAAACTCCCTGTCGTGCTCGGCCTCGGCCAGCAGTATGCCGTCGGTCATAAACTTGATGACGGTCTGCTGCGACTCCTTCGCCGCGAACCGTATCTTGTACCCGACCTTCCCGCCCACCTCGCACCCCGCCTGCGCCGCCACCCGCGCCGCGATGGACGTGGCCGCGATCCGCCGCGGCTGCGTGCACCCGATGCGCCCCTTGCGCCCCCGCCCCGCCTCAAGGCAGAACAGCGGCAGCTGCGTAGTCTTGCCCGACCCGGTCTGCCCGGCGATGACGACTACCTGATGGCTCTTCAGGGCGGAGATGATCTCCGCGCGCTTCTCGTATATCGGGAGCTGCCGTGCGGACTGGGCTATCTGGTTCATGTGGATAAAAATAGTATATGGGAGGGGCTAAAAAATAGAATTGGGGCATATCGGGCGCCCTGCCGGCACAATGGGCCGGCAAAAGATAATCCCATATTGTCTTTAACTCTCCCATTATATATATTATTGGATAAATCGCGCTATATTTGACAAAAAGTCGCGAATTTGGGTCTATATTTAACAAAAAGTCGCATTTAACGCCGTTTGGAGCTCTAAAATGGACGAAAAGTCGCACGTCAGCCCTGTTTTGAAACAAAAATCCCCACACATCCCCGGCGTTGTATTATATTTAAGGATATGAGAGTATAACCGGGCCGTAAAACGAAAGGGGGTACCGTATGGAAGAACGCACGATAGTTTCGCTCGACTACGCTATAAAGTATATGCTGCGCGACAAGGCCAATTTCGGTATTCTGAACGGTTTCCTCAGCGAGCTTTTGGGGAGGAAAGTCACGGTCGATGCCATCCTCGAAAGCGAGAGCAACAAGGCTGACCCTGCCGAAAAGACCAACCGCGTAGACCTGAAAGCCCGCATAGACGGCGGTGAAATCGCGGTGTTTGAGATACAGTTCCTCCGGGAGGTAGACTTCTTCGGCAGGGTGCTGTACGGTGTAAGCAGGGCCGTTGTGGAGCAGGTGGCCGCGAGCAAGCAGTACGACATTAAGAAAGTCTACTCGATAAACGTCGCCTATTACGACCTCGGCGCGCACCG
>JGI24694J35173_10001843_pt1 | contig 18193 bp, 15 predicted proteins | sample TergutCo191P1_FD_35173 | JGI IMG/M metagenome (IMG submission 35173) | reverse complement strand
CCCCCCCCCAATCAAGCGCATGCTGTTTTGCCGCCGAAAATTATGCAAGTAAAACCAACAGCAACGCAGCAAGCGTGCTGCTGATTGACGGTCACTCTCTGGTAAACTCGGCGATGGCTTCCCTGCTCGAGAAAACCGGGCGCTTTCGCGTTTTGGGGCAGGCGCGCACTTTGGCCGAGGGCAAGCGCTTCATCGAAAAAGCCGCGCAAGCAGCGGCGCAAACAGCGGCGCAAATGCCCGACCTAATCATGCTGGACATACAGCTTGGCGAGGAAAACGGCCTGGATTTTCTGCCCTTCCTGAAAGGCTTTTGCCGCGAAAACCGATTGAAAAAACCGCCCGTGCTGGTCTGCTCCGCCTTTAACGACGCCATTCGCATCCAGGCGGCGCTGAAGCTGGGCGCATCCGGCTATCATCCCAAAACCGGAAACAGGGACGGGCTGCTCAGCGCCATCGACGCCGTGCTGCGCGGGGAAACCAGCTTTCCCGGCGAGCGCGGCGCCGACCCCGGCAAATGCGCGCAGCTCACCAAGCAGGAGCTGAAAATCATTCACATGGTGAAGCTGGGCAAAAGCAACCCGCAAATCGCAGAGGCCATGCACATCAGCAAGCGAACCGTGGAAACCCACATCCGCAACATCTTCGGCAAAACCGGCGCCGACACCCGCGAGGAGCTGATAAGGCTCTAAGCGCCGTTTTCGCAAAAATACGTGCGCTGCACGGATAAAAAATCGCGGCACTCAGGGTATAGTTTCCCAAACACCCGCCGCGCGGCGGGATCACAGGAGACGGTTTTATGAGAAACTTTTGCAGGCTATTCGGGATTATCGCCACGGCGGCGCTAATCGGATTTTCAATGTCAGGCTGTTCCATGGACGACGATTCGCCGGCCAGAACGCCGCCGCCGGAAGTTCGAACGTACCGCGGCAGCGGTGACGGCATGACATTTGTGCTGATAATCACGGGCGGCGCCAGCTTTGAATTGCGGATTGTCAGCGATGATCCCAATGTTGCAACCATTTACATCAGCGGCGCGGCATCTCTGGACAACGGTAACTGGGTTCTGGCGCCGGCTGCAGTGGACGGGGCGCCAGTCACGGATGAGGGGGAAATTACCGTGGAGGTAGATGCCTCTGGCGGCATTGGGGACATAGACAGCGATGTTGACATTCCCGGCGTGGACTGGCCTGATACAGTCACCCCGCTGCCCAACCTGTCCGGCACATTTGAAGGCATGATGTGGGCAAACAGACCCAACCTTACGCGGCTCATCTTTGAAGTAGGCACCCCCCCTATAGGCGACGCCTTTACAATGCAATGGCAATGGGGCGCCGGAGGGGCTTGGAGCAATATCGGCAGAGGCACGGTTGAGTTTGGCGCCAGCGGCGCTGTTGACCTTACGATAACCCATTGGTGGGAAGACGGGTGGGATCCCGTAGACCCGGCAGATCCAGAGTATCACATGCCAGGAACTTTCGCGAACGGAGTATTGACGCTGGTCTCGTTTGGCTACGCCGCAGAGCCGTTTTTCAGGCTCGGCACAGCCCCAGCGGCATCGCCCCTGAGAGGCACATGGCAGCGCCAGACTGAGCCAGGCGCTTTCGAGACGCTCTACTTTACTGATGTCAACTGGGCAAGAGCAGAGCCGCCAATGTTTGGCGGCGGGTTCTATGAGTATAATGCGTTCGTCAGCAGAGGCACGTTCGAGCTTGGCGTCGGCGGCACTGTTACCCTCACGGTAACCCACACCACGCCAGACAATGGCGACACTTGGAATGCTGTCACGCAAGCCACAACGGTGGCGGGGAGTTTCGCGAATAACACGCTGACCCTCGCGTTTGACAGCGTTGACGAAACGTTTGCCAGGCCGGGAGCTGCTGCTCCTCCGCCGCCCGCAGGCCTGGTTGGCACATGGGAAGCCGATGTGGAGATACCAGATCCGGCTCGCATGAGGGTAACCTTCGCCAACGACTGGAGCTGGACAGCGCAGGCGCGGTTTGGCAGCGGCGCTTTTGAGAACTTCGCCAGAGGCACGTTCACGCTTGACGGCACCATCCTGGTTCTCACGAGAACGCATGCATGGGAATATGGCGCTTGGTTAGCATCGCCTGACATGATACCGGGAACCTTCGATAGTGGAACGTTGATTCTTAACTTGGCTGACGAATATGACCCAGAACTCGTGACGTTCACCCGGCAATAGCCGCGCTCAGAAACAGGCGCGCAAAAGCGCCTGACGCCGATCCAGCGCCGCTGCGCGTTCCTGCGCAGCGGCGCTTTTGCGTCTAGGCAAAATGCCGCCGGCATTTGCGCTACGCCGGCAGCTCCTGCGGCTCCGTCCCCAGCGCCTTGGCGATCTGCTCCGCGTCCTTCATGCCGGTGATGACGGCCTTGCCGAAGGGCGCCTGCGCGGCCAGCCCGCCCACCGCGTCGGAAACGTCCTGCGCCGAAATGCCGATGAGCCTTTCCAGCTTGCGCCTGCGGTAGCCGACGTCGATGCGCGAAAGAAATCGCAGAAAATCGCCGACGCTTTTTTCCGCGGGGGTGAGCGGGCGGGTTTCGCGCGCGTAGCAGCCGATAATGGTTTTGACAAGATTGCTTTCGTCGAGCAAGTCCGCCGCCTGATTTTTGAGAATGGCGGAAAACGAATCCAGCGAGCGCAGCGGGCTCGGGTCGCGGTAGGTCGAAAGCGCAAAGCAGCGCTCAAGGCCGTCGCTGGAGGCCGAGGCGCCGTAAGCGCCGCCCTTCATGCGGATGTCCTCCCAGAGCGCGCCGGTGGAAAGGTTGTGCGCCAGCACGCTTTCCGCGATTTGCGCCTTTGTGTCAAACGGCGCCGCTTTCAGCGCCATTGCCGCAAAGCCGATTTGCAGCGACGGCGAGGCAAACACCTCGCGCACGGCGCCATTCGCGTCAATGCCAATGCCGCCCGCGCCAGCCGCGCCGTTAGCCGTGCCAGCCGCGCCGGCGCTTCCCGAGCTTTCCCGCGGGCGCCTCGGCTTTGGCGGGCCGAAGCTGCCGAAGCGCTGCGCAACAGCCGCGCCGCTGGCTTTAAGCGCTTCCGCAGAGCCGGCAAGGTTTGCGATAACGCCGCCGGATCTCGCCGCCTCGCGCAGCGCTTGCAGCTTCGCGGCCACTTCGTCGGTTTCCATTTTTGCAAGCCTGTGAACAAACATAACCTGGCTCAGGCCGCCCCAGGTTTCCCCTGTCTGCGAGGCGGCCGAGGCGAAGCGATCGGCGCGTGACGCGGCGTACCTGCTGCCATACGGGGCGATGCTGGAGGCGTACTGGTTTTTCATTTCCAGCGCCAGATCCTTCACGCGCTTGCGGTCGGAGAAATCGGCCTCGTTAATCAGGCGCAGAATAATGTCCAGCGAGGGCGCGGCCTTTTCGTCGAGGCACTTGACGCGGTAGATGATCCAGTCGCGCCCGGCAAGATCAAACGCGCCGGAAGGCGTTTGCAAAAACGCGTCGGCGGCGCCGGCAGGCAAACCCGCAGGCAAGCCGGCAGCGGCGGCGATCAGGCCAGCGTTCGCGGCGCTGGCCGGCGCCGGCGAGCTTGTTTGCAGCGAAAAGCTGAAGCCGCCGACGTTTTGCGCCAGCAGGCTGGACACCTCGGCGTAGTCCATTCCCGGAAGCCCCACCGAAGTCACGGCGCGCCCGAAAAACGGCAGCCAGATGTAGTCTTCCGGCGGCAAAATGTCCAGCGGAAACGCCAGCTCCATGTAGCTGATGCCGTTTGTGTGCAGCTCGTGGCAAAGCGCCGGGGCCCCCCCCAGGTCTTCGTGCCGGCGCGGGGCAATCTCGGTTTCCGGCGAGAGATCGGCGCGGGAAAGATGCGGAATGGCCGCAAGCGCTTCCGGCGCGTCGGCCTTGCTTTGATTTTCTTCCAGCGCCGCGGACTTGCCGATAATGCCCTGCCTTTCCTCGGCGCTAAGGCCCTGCATGGTTTCTGCCAGCGCCGCCTCCAGCTCGGCCTCTTGCCTTTGCAGAAAATCCGCCTGCGGCTCCACCGCCACAAAAGCGCGATGAGGATTGTCAAGAAAATATTTTTGCACCAGCGACTCGAAGTAGCGGTCGTTCCGGGCGAGGTTGCGCTTGAGCGTTTCCATGCGCGGCTCGAGCAAAAGGCTTTCCCATGGCTTGCAGCCGTGCAGCCAGGCCAGAAGCGATCGCGCCATCCACACCAGCGAAAACGGCCCGCCCGAGCGCTTGATTTCCCGCTGCGAAAAATCCATGTACAGCAGCGCCGACTCGATTTCCCTTTTCGGAATGCCCTCCTCGGCCAGGCGCTTCAGCTCGCTCATGATCAGCGCCTCCACCTGCTTCTCGGCGCCCTCGTTCACGCCGCGCAGCCCGATGGTCAGCACCGATTCGGCAATCGAGGCCTCCAGCCCGGAAACGGGCGAAACGTCCTCGCCCAATCCAGATTCGATGAGCGCTTTCAGCAACGGCGAGCCGTCATGGCCTAAGAGGGTTTCCACAAGCGCGGCCAGCGCAAGCGTCTCATGCGTTTCGGTGACGTCGGCGCAAAGCCATGACAGAAAAACCGTGGGCTTGGTGTCGCCGCCGGCAGGGCAGGGAACCTTGAAGTCCCTCGGCTCCGCCCAGCGCTTTTGCCTTGCGATGGCCGGTGCCGGCGCCCCCCCCCCCGCCTCAAGCGAGGAAAAAAAGCGCTCGTTGAGAAAGTCGAGCTGCTTTTCCGTGGGAATGTTTCCGGCAAGAAAAATGCGGCAGTTTGCCGGCGAGTAGCGCCTGCGGTGGAAGTCTTTAAGGCCCTCCCACGTCAGCTCCGGGATATGCTCTGGGCTGCCGCCGGATTCCAGGCCATAGGGAGTGTCCGGCAGCACGGCCTTTGTCGACCAAAGCCCGGCGTAGGCATTCAGCGACGAATACGCGCCCTTCATCTCATTGTAAACAACGCCTGTAATGGAGAGCTTTTCAGCGCCGGCGCCGCCAGCAGCGCCAGCCGTGTCCTCCCCCCCCCCGGGGGCCTCAGCGTCGGCGCTTTCGCCGGGGGATTTCCCGCCCTTTGAGATTTCGTAGCGATGGCCTTCCTGCATGAAGGACCACTCGGAAAGCAGCGGGCGAAAAACCGCGTCGCCGTACACGGACATGAGGTTGAAGTAGTCGTGCTCGTTCACGGAGCTGGCGGGGTACACGGTTTTGTCCGGGTAGGTCATCGCGTTTAAAAACGTTTGCAGGCTTCCTTGCGCCAAAATCAGGAAAGCGTCTTTCAGCGGGTAATTTTCCGAGCCGCACAGCACCGAATGCTCAAGTATGTGCGCCACGCCGGTGTCGTCCTCCGGCGCCGTCGCGAAGGCAAATGCAAAAAGGTTTTCGCTGTCGTCGTTAAGGACGTGAAAAACCTCCGCGCCGCACTTGTCGTGCCTTGCCCAGATTCCCGTTGCCTTCATTTCGGCAAGATCCACAATGTCGATGACGGAAAACCCGCTGGCCAACTTTTGCCCTTTCTTCATGCTCATGATACCCAATCCTCGTCGTTTGATAAGGCAATGCTGCCTTTTGCGCGGGCCTGTCTGAACCACGCGATAAAACTGTTAGCCACTTCGTCGCACTCGCGCCGGGAAACAGGGCCCATAAGCTCCCCTTCCTCCACGACAATCGCCCTGCGCCCGGAGGAAACGTTTGACAAAATCTTTTCGCGAAACTCGGCGCTCCTGCCTTTCAGCAAAACCGCAATATCCTTGTCAGTCATGCGCTTGAGCTTTTCCGCCAGCGGCCGGTCAAAGGCATTCAGCACGTCGTCCAAAGTGTACAGGCGGTTTTTCAGGCCAAAGCCGATTTCGGGATCCTCGGTTTCCAGCTCGTTGAGCAGGCGGTCGCCAAAGGAATAGTCGCCCTGCCTGATAATCGCGGCCAGGGTTTGCATCCCGTCAATTTCAACATCGTCAGCGCTGCCGCTGCCAAAGTGCCTTGCGCGCTCTTTAAGCGCCTGCGCCACGTTTTCCAGCACCTCAGGCGAGACTTCCCTGCGCCGCGCAATGCGCAGCAAAATTTCCGTTTTGTGTTCCTGGGGAAATTTCGCAATCGCGTCTGCGGAAATTTTTGCAGGCAGCCGCGCAAGAATCAGCGCCGCCGTTCCGGGCTTTTCGTCCTTCAGCAAAAAAACCAGTTGCTCGGCGCTGAACTCCTCCAGAAAGCCGAAAATGTTTTCCTTCGAGCCGGGAACGGCCTTATTGAGCAGCGCCTCGCCCTTTTCGGCGCCATAGGCGGAATGCAGCATGCGCCGCGCCGTCTCCACCCCGCCCGATGAAGAGCCCAGCAGCCCGAGCGGCGCCGCAAACAGCGAGCGAAACTCGGCAAGAATGGCATCGGCCTCCACCGGATCGATCTTGTCAATCAGCGCTATCTCTTTTGACACTTCCTCGACCTGCTGCCTGTCAAGCTGCCCGAGTATCTTCGCCGCCTGCTCCGCGCCGATCAGTATCAAAAATTTCGCCACGCGCCTGGTCTTCGAGTCAGGCTCTTTCGGCGCCACCGTTTTGAGCAGCCCGCCCTCATCCCGCAGCCGCGCCTTTGCCCGCGCAATGCTGTCCTGCGCCTTGGCAATGCTGTCCTGCATGGCCCCAGCCTGCGCCGCCGCTTTCGGCGCCGCCCTTGCTTGCGCTGCCGGCTCCCCCCGCGCAGCGCGATTTGCGGCGCCGGCGCCCGCAGCGCCCCTCACGGAATCCCCGCCCTGGTTTTCCGGCTGCTCATTGGCGCCGTTTTCCGGAGGGCGCATCGACTGCTGATACGCCGCGATCCCCTTCCGCAGTATATTCCCCATATCGAAACAGTATACCGCAAGTCGCCGAGCGTGAAAAGCCGACAACAATCAGATTGGCAGCGCAGAAACAGCGGGCAAAAATGTCAAGCCAGTTTTATACACGAGCCTTGATCATTCAATACCCGCGAGGCCATCGAGGAAGGGCACAAATCAACAACCCCGCCATGAAGGTGGGTATGTTGCTCTCAAATGGTATTTGCATTCAGGGTTTAATACCCCCTCTCCGACATCGACCCCAGCGGTGCGTTAAACCCACAGTTCGGAGGTGCAAAACATGCTGATAACCGAGTGGAACCTGGAAGAGGCCCAGCAGGCCTGGCTCGCCCAAGGCAGGGATGAGGGTCGGGCTGAGGGCAGGAACGAGGGCATTGAGATTGGCGTGGGCAGGGGGCGGAACGAGGGCAGGAGCGAAGGCAAGGAGCAGGCAAGAAAGGAAATGCTGAGCTTTATCGCCAAGGGCTATACCCTGGAGGACATCCAGAGGGAGCTCTCCGCCGCGGTTCGGAGGCAGTAGGCGCGCTGGCAGCCAAGTGATGCCCTGCGCAGGCGCATGGCGCCCGCCTCACCCGCAACGAGCTCGCCGCCAGCGCCGCGGGTCCGGCAAACAGGCTCGCGGCGCTGGACGAAAAGCGGCAGACGCCGACCGCCGGCGCAACCCGCCAGCGCCAGGCAGGCTTGCGCGGATGAATGCCAAATATCCATCCGCGCAAGCCCAGCGCGTCTTTACGGGTTAAGCAGCACAGGCGGAGTTACCGAGGCATTCCATACTTGCGCACTGCTGCCTAACAACCAGCCTGTACTCCAGCCAGGCGGGGTCAGCGTGGCATGGTGAATGTATATTCGCTGTTGATTCGTCCAGCCCGAGAACGCCTCACGGTCGATGGAAGTAACACTTGCGGGGATTTCTATGCTGACAAGGTTTGTGCCATAGAACGCACCGGTACCGATAGTCGCAAGCTGGCTGCCTGGGGCAAATGTTAAGCTTTCGATGCTGCTGCCTGCGAATACGCTTCTGCCCATGAAAGTGACGCCAGCCGGGATTTCTATGCTGGCAAGGTTTGTGGTGTCCATGAACGCGAAAATGCCGATAGTCGCAAGCCGGCTGCCCTGGGCAAATGTTACAATTTCGAGGTTGGTGCTTCGGAATGCACTGGAGCCGATATAAGTAACGCCAGCCGGAATTTCTATGCTGCCACAGCAAGGTTTGTGTTCCAGAACGCGAGGGCGCCGATAGAAGTAACGCTTGCGGGAATTTCTATGCCAGCAAGGTTTGTGTCCTGGAACGCGAAAGCGCCGATAGTCGCAAGTTGGCTGCCTGGAGCAAATGTTACGCTTTCGAGGTTGGTGTCTCGAAATGCACTGGCGCCGATGAAAGTAACGCCAGCCGGGATTTCTATGCCGCCAGCAAGGTTTGTGTCCTGGAACGCGAAAGCGCCGATAGTCGCAAGCTGGCTGCCCGGAGCAAATATTACGGTTTCGAGGTTGGTGGAAGTGAATGCGGAGCCAATGGAAGTGACGCCCGCCGGGATTTCTATGCTGGAAATGTTTGGAAAGTTTGATAAGCGAGACCCAGACATCCCAATGGCGGTAACCCAAGTAAACCAGTTCAAAGACGGCATTATTATGCTCATGCCGCTTATGTCAAAATTCGGCACGGCAAAACCGCTAACAGTATCGGAAGAAGAAAAAGTTAATCCCAGCCATACAGCGTACAGGGTAACGTCGGCGCTAACGGTGAAAAGCTCGCCTTCGGCATGCATTGTTCCCTGGCCTGTGGGGCTGGTGTTCCAGCCCCTAACCAGAGCATGGCCGTTTCTTTGCATTTCGCCGACGACTGGAAGCTCGATCGTCTCGCCGACGGCGGCTTCTATCGGCGCTGGCGGGTTCGTTCCCCCGTTTGCGCTGAAGATCACGGAAAACGTTTGCACCTTCCATACTGCATACAGGGTAACGTCGCCGGCAACGCTGAAGCTGTAGCCCTCGGCGAGAACGGGGCCTTGGTTACCTGCCCTCCAGCCGGCAAAAAGATGCGAGGCCTTTGTCAGAGCGCCGGGGCCGGGAAGCGGTACGGCCGCACCGACGTAGCTGTCGATTTGCGCCGGCGGATCCCCCGCAGCGCCGCCGCCGTCAAAGGTTATGGCGGCGGGCGCCTTCGGCGGCGTTCCACGCGGCATACATGGTGACGCTGGCATTGACGATAAAGTCCGCGTCTGCCTTCAGGACGGTTTCGGCGACGGGGCTGCCGGCCCTCCAGCCCGCAAACGCATGGGCGGTTCTGGTTAGAGCGCCGGGGCCAGGGAGGGTGATGGCCGTACCGTGCCCGATGTCGGCGATAGCCTCGGTAACGGCTCCTTCGGTGCTGCGGTAGCCGTAGAATGTTACGGTGTGCGGTCCCGGGACGCCAGGCGGCACGCTGGTGGGGGTGTCGCAGCTCGCGAGCCCCATCGCCAGCGCCAAAGTCAGCGCGAGTGCCGCCAAAGCCGCGGGCACTCTCCATTGTTTTGTAGATTTCATTCGTTAATCCTCCTTGTGATGGATGCAATTCCCCAAACTGGCCGAATCAAACACCTTTGTATGATAATACAACGGATTGCAAACATATGTCAACATCGTATTTTAGGAAATCATGATAATATCGCATACTCGAAACGTGGACAATTTGCAGGATTTACGGCAGATTCTTGCCCAGAACATCAAAACCTGCAGAAAAAGGCTGCACATCACTCAGGCAAAACTGGCGGAACACGCGAGTATTTCTATTTCGTATCTAAATAACATTGAGCGATGCCAGACTTGGGTAAGCGACAAGACCCTGCGAAGCCTCGCGAAAACGCTCAACAGGGAGGCTTGGGAGCTGCTTTCCCCGGCCATGGGGGAGGGAAGCCTGGCGGCGGAGGGGGGCTAGGCCAGCGAGCAGCGGGACAGGGTGCATCACATAGCCGACCTGGTTGCGAAAAAGCGGGAAACGCTGTGCAGAACCGTGAATCAGGCGATGGAAGACCTGATTATGGAAATCGCGAAAAAGGACGGGCAGCGCATCGACGGCGAAAATCCCATGTAGGTGCTGCGGGCGAACCCAAGCACGCCGCCAGCTCGCCAGGAATGAGCTGCCACTGCGGCGCTCCCACGCGATCTCCCGCCATTTCATCGTTGCGCCTCCAGTAGCAAAAAATTCTTCAATATTCAAAATTTCTTGAATTTGACCGCTTGAAAAAATAGTGTTGGTGTATTAGCATGTGTATAAGAGGTGCCTAATGAGGACAAACATTGTGTTAAACGATAAATTAGTAGAAGAGGCATTTAAATTTTCTCAATCCATTTCAACAAAAAGGGAATTAATTGAGATCGCCTTAAGGGAATATGTGGATAACCGAAAGAGGAAAAACCTCAAAGAATTAAAGGGGAAGATAAAATTCAGCGACGATTACGATTATAAGTCTATGAGAAATTAGATGGTACTTGTTGATACATCTGTTCTGATAGGTTTTTTCAAAAAAATTGAGGGGATTCCATACGATAAAATGGATTATATCATTGATAATGATATCCCATTTGGGATATGCAATTATGTGCATCAGGAATTATTGCAAGGCTCAAGGAGCAAACAAGAATATGAACTGTTGAAAGAATATTTAGATGCTTTGCCATTTTATGATTTATTGTATGGAAAGCAATCATTTGAAAATGCGGCATTAATGTACATGAATTGCAGAAAAAGAGGAATAACCGTAAGAAGTACGATTGATTTATTGATAGCTGAAATAGCAATAGAAAATGATTTATACCTGTTGCACAATGATATGGATTTTGAAAACCTTACAAAGGTCTATAAAAATCTAAAAATATATTGAAAGACCCAACGGCACATAACAAAAACGGTAATTGTATGCCACCAGCCAGGAATGAACTGCCACTGCGGTGCCCTCACGCGAAAAAGGACGGGCAGCGCATCGACGGCGAAAACACCATGGAGGCGCTGCGGGCGGTCCCAAGCGCGCCGACCCCAAACCCCTAAAACGTATCCGGCGAATCCAGGTGCACGGCGAGCTGCATGGTGGTTTCCATGAAGCCCATGTTGCGCTTGCGGATGTTCATGTCCATCACGACGAAGCCTTCGCGCTCGAACACGCGGAAGTTTCTGATCGACACGGTGTCCTGCGCGGAAACGCCGACCTCGTCGGCCACGAAGCCCCGGACCACCCGCTCGACCTGGAAGCGCGAGGACCAGCCCCTCCCCCCCCCGGGGGCCAGCACCATCCCGAAAAACGGCGTGACCAGGCGCTCGCGGCTGTCCGTTCGCGCGGCGTTGATTAGCGGGAGAATCGGGCGCGAGGCGGTCATCATCAGGCGGCGGGTGACCTCGCCGTTGCCCTCCAGGGTTTCAATCGCCACCAGCTCCCCGGGGCTGAGCTGGAAAATCGAGTCTTGCAGCGCGGGGATGAGCTGCCCCTGCGGCGCCCTCACCTCGCGCCCGTTCACCGACCTGACCAGGCTGCCCTCCGGGACGCGGTGGCGCGAGACCGGCGTGTTCGGCGCCGCGTAGATGATTTCCGCGCCGGCGAAGGACTCGCTCAGAACCGTGCCGAGCCATGGGCGCTCGGCGCGCCCGCCCTGCGCCATCGCGGGAAGCGCCCCCACCAGGCGCTCGGCGGGGATGGCGAAGTTCAAGCCCTCGAACATCAGCGCCCCGGCGAAAACCACGCCCACCAGGCGCCCGGAGGAATCCACCACGGGACCGCCGGAGTTGCCGGGGTTGACCGCGGCGTCGATCTGCATCGCGTCGCCGATTTGCAGGATGCCGCGCCTGCCCAGCGAGGAGACTATGCCGGAAGTGACCGTCTGCTCAAGCCCCAGCGGGGAGCCGATAGCGAGAATCGTTTCGCCGACGCTCGGCACCACGCGATCCACCACGGAGAAAACGAAGTCGCTGCGAACCGGGGCGCGGATCAGCGCCAGGTCAAGCGTCTTGTCCCAGCCCACCACGCGGGCCGGAATGCGCGGGCTCGCGCTGTCGCCCAGGCGGATGAACATGCGCGAGTTGCCCCGGAAAGTGGGATCGACCTCGCTGGAAATGACGTGGTAGTTGGTGACGAGGAGCCCGGAGGCGTCGACGAAAAAGGCGGAGCCGAAGCCGCGGTCAAGCTGCACCCTGCCCCTTTCGGCGCGAAAGCCGCGGTCGACGATCACCGTCGCCACGCCGCGGATCATGTCCGCGGGGCTGTCCGAGCCGCGCGCGAACTCGCGAAGCTCCGCGGGCACGGCGCCGCCCGCGCCGGCGCCGTCCGCGGCGTCAAGGAAAAACGCCGCGGTGCCGCGCTGGCGCCCCTCGACGGCGCGCTCCAGGAAAGCCACCGCGTCCGCGCCTGGAAGCGGGCGCATCCGGTGGGCGCGGGCGCCGGCGAGAAAGGCGTTCAGGTTGTCGCCCTCCTCAAGCCGCTGCCTCGCCAGCGCCAGCGTGAAATCCGCCTCGCGCTGCGAGCCGTCGGCGTTTTCCAGGTTCGCCAGCGAGCGCCCCAGCGAAAGCGCCAGCGCCCACTGACCCTCCTCCGCGGCGCGATCGAGGAAGGCGCGGAGGTTCGCGGTCGCCTCGGCCTCCATCGCCAGAAGCTCGCCCTCGCGCTCGTAGCCCTCGGCGACCCTGTAAATCTCCCGGTAGGTGTGGATGAGGTCGATCGCCCTCACCGGATTAGCGCCGATTTCCCGGCGAATCTCGTCCAGCCTGATTTCCACGGTGCTGCGGCGCGGAACCAGCAGCGCCTCCTGCCGCTCCGCCGTCGATTGGCACGAAAGCGCGAAAAAACCCACGAGCAGCGCCAAGGGCGCGGTTGACATCCTCATTTCACCACCTCAATTACGAACAACCGTACCGTCGTCCAGATACACCTCGACGCTCAGCGTCCCGTCGCCGAGCCAGTCGCTTTCCGAAACGCGCAGCCTGCCCGTGCCGGGATGGAAGCGCCGGACGGTTTCCAGCCTCCCGTCGCGGTCAAGGTCGACGCGCTGGATGACCGGGAAGCCGTTCTCGAACTCCGTCACCGATATGAGCAGGCCGTCCGCCCGAACCTCGGAAAGGGCGGGCGTCCCGCCGCGCATGTAAACGCGCTCCCTGCCGCCCTCGAACTCAAGGCAGTAGCGCTCGATGACAATCGCGGACATGGCGAGGGCGCGGCGGGTCAGGCCCTGGCTGAGCCAGTCGCGGACCGGAACCAGCAGCCCCTCGAACTCGTCGGAGGCGCCGACGTTCTCGAACCGGATCGGGGCGTGCAAGAAATTGCCCGGCGCGAAGAAAAACGTTTCCCCGCGCGATTCGAGCGCGACAATCTGAACCGAGGGATAGCGCTCCCAGTGAACCCGCGCCCACGCGGCCTCGTGGTCGTCGGAAACGGCGGCGCCAGAGAGCGCCGCGTCCGGCATGGCGACGAACCAGCCGCTGGCGGGAAGCCCGGTGTCAAACGCGATGAGCCAGTCCGGAACGCCGTCCTGATCTGCGTCGTGGCGGAAGGTCTCCAAAACGCCGTCGCGGAAAAGCGCCAGGCTTTCCGGGACGCCGTCGCGGTTTTCGTCGACGGAGATCGCGCCGGTGAACGAGTGCAGCCCCTCCGCGAAGCGATCCCTGCCCTCGGCGCCGCGCAAAAGGTCGCCGACCGCGATTATCAGCTCCTTGTCCAGCGCGATCGCGCGGTAGGGCGAGTTCGCGTTCCCGAAAAAGTCGTAGGGATTGACCGAGCCGCCGCCCCGCGCCGACCCGAAAAACTCGTCGACCGCGTCGAAGTCGTCCAATAACCCGAGGTTCAGCGCCGGGGCAATCGACGCCGGATGCGGGACGAAGCCCGCGGGGCCGGGGCCGAAGGAGCCGGCGCGGTAGGCCAGCACCAGGCGCCGCGCCTCCTCCAGATCGCCGATGAACGGCGCCGCCATCCAGGCCAGCGCCGGGTCGCCGTCCAGCAGAAGCGGCAGCCGGCGCAGCGCTATCTCCACCATCGCGCGATCGTCCTCGTTCGGCGAGCGGTTTGCGACGAACTCGAACAGCAGGCGAACCGGGCGCGGATCGCTCGGGTTGCGATCCATCGTCTCAAGCAGCCTTTGGCGAAACTCCAGCGCCGCCGGCAGGTTGGCGCCGGGCATGACGGGCGGGGGGAAAGCGCCGGGCGCCCGCGCGATAGGCCCCGCGGGCATGTCGGTCGGCGGGAAATCCAGCCCCGCGAGCGCGAGCCCCTTCAGCGCCCGCAGGCGCAGAAGCGCGGAATCCATGGTCTCGCCGGCGAGCGCCCTGCGGGCTTCCAGCGAGTTCAGCGCCGCGTAAAAGCGCCTAAGCGCGACGAGCTGCCCGGCCTCCAGGAGCCGCGCCCGCGCCTCGTCGTAGCGGCGCCAGCGGTTTGTCTCGAAGGCCTTTTCCAGCGCCCGCAGAACCAGAAGCCTGCTCTGCCCGCTTTGGGCGCGGACGGATGCCAGCAGGTAGGAAACGTCGGAGGAGGCGTCCGCGAAGTCGCTCGCGCGCTCCAACGCCGCCAGTGCCTGCTCCAGGCGCCCTTCCGCGATGGCCTGCTCCGCCCAGATCACGTACCTTTCCGCGACGTAGATGTCCCCGCGCGGAAAGCCGTCGTCCGCGGCGGCGAGTCGCGCCGGCGAGGGCGCGCCCGCGAGCAGGCCCGCGCAAACGGCGAGAAGGAAAACCCGCGGCGCCCCCGGCGCAAATCGCAACTTCATAAGCGTCCTCTCACTAAAAGCCCAAACCGGAGCCGCGCCGGCAGCGCCCGCGCCCGTCCCCGATTCGCGGCAAATTTCCCCGCTTCGCTTTCCCCGAGCCGCGCCCGCATAGGAAGGATTTTCGCTCCCGGCGCCGGCGCCCGGCGCATCCCGCGCGCCCTCGTCGGCGCTCGCGGCGCCGGCTCCCGAGGTAGCGCCATCCGCTCCGGCGCCCGTATCGGCGCTTGCTTCCGAAGCCGCGCTATCCGAGCCGGCATCCGTATCGGCGCTTGCTTCCGAAGCCGCGCCGTCCGAGGCGGCGCCGGAGCTTGCGGCTTTGGCGGAGGAGCCTGCGGTGTCAGAGCCCGCGGCGTCCGCGCCCGCGGCTTTGGGGCCGGAGCTTGCGGCCTTGGCGCCGGCGGCTTCCTTGCAAACCGGCGGCAGCCCCAGAATCTCGCGCACTTCCTCGTCGGCCAGCGTCTCCCGGTCGAGAAGCGCGTCCGCGATCGCCTCGAGCCCGCCGCGGCGCTCGGTCACGATGCGCTCCGCCTCGGAGCGCGATTTGTCCAGGATTTCCTTGATCGACTTGTCGATGCGCCGCGCCGTCTCCTCGGAGTAGTCCTTGTGCCGCGCGATTTCCTTGCCCAGGAAGATCGGCGCCTCCTCCTGCCCGTAGGCGATGGGGCCCAGCTCGTCCGCCATGCCCCACTCGCAGACCATGCGCCGCGCCATGTCCGTCGCCACCTGGATGTCGTTCTTCGCGCCGGTCGTCGTCTCGTCGTAAAACAGCTTCTCCGCGAGCCAGCCGCCGTAGCAAATCGCGATGCGATCCTCCAGCCAGCCCTTCGTTCGGCTGTAGCTGTCCTCCTCCGGCAGCGACACCGCCATGCCCAGCGCCCGCCCGTGCGGCACGATGGTCACCTTGTGCAGCGGATCCGCGTTTTTCAGGTAGTAGTGCAGAAGCGCGTGGCCCGCCTCGTGGATCGCGGTCATGCGGCGCTCCTTGTCGGACATGGCAAGCGTGCTGCGCGCCACGCCCATCAGGATTTTGTCCCGCGCCGCCTCGAAGTCCTCCATTCCGACTTCCGGCTTGTCCTTCCGCGCCGCGAACAGCGCCGCCTCGTTCACCAGGTTCGCTATGTCCGCGCCGCTCATCCCCGGCGTCGCGCGCGCCACCCGCGAAAGATCGACCGCCTTGTTCACCGGGATCTTCGCCGCGTGGATTTGCAGGATCGCCTCGCGCTCCTTGATGTCCGGCATGGCGACGACGACCTGCCTGTCGAAGCGCCCCGGGCGAAGCAGCGCCGGGTCAAGCACGTCCGGGCGGTTCGTCGCCGCCAGGATAATCACCCCGGACTGCGACTCGAACCCGTCCATCTCGACCAGGAGCTGGTTTAGGGTCTGCTCGCGCTCGTCGTGCCCGCCCCCGTAGCCGGCGCCGCGGGTGCGCCCCACCGCGTCAAGCTCGTCGATGAAAATGATGCAGGGAGCGCTGCGGCGCCCCTGCTCGAAAAGGTCGCGCACGCGGCTGGCGCCCACGCCGACGAACATCTCGACGAAATCCGAGCCCGACATGTGGAAAAAGGCGACCCCGGCCTCGCCCGCGACCGAGCGCGCCATCAGCGTCTTGCCCGTGCCCGGCATGCCCACCAGCAGCACCCCTTTCGGGATGCGCGCCCCCATGTCGGTGAACTTTTTCGGGTTTTTCAGGAACGCGACCACCTCCTCCAGCTCGAACTTCGCGTCCTTCTGCCCCGCCACGTCCGAGAAAACCACCTTTTTGCCCTCGTCCTGATAGCGCTTGGCCTTGCTCTTGCCGAACTGGAACGCGCGGTTCCCCCCGCCCGGCATGTTGCGGAACATGAAGATGATTATGCCAACGATCAGCAGGAAGGGCAGAATGCTGACGAAGATGCTCAGCGGGGTGGGCCTGGCCACCGAGCCCGAAACGTTCACGTTTCGTTCCCTTAAAGCGGGCAGCAGGCTCGGGTCGTGGTACGGAATGCGCGTCCTTCGCAGAATCGGCTCCTGCCCCGGCGGCCCGCGCAGGCTAATCTCCATCATGTTGTTGTCGTTGATCGTGACCGACGCGATTTGCCCCGCCTCAAGAAACCCCAAAAATTCCGTGTATGTTATCATCGGAGCCGCCGGAGCCGCCCCCCTGAAAAGCCACATCAGAAGAATCCCCGCCATCGCGATAAAAACAAACAGCGTCAGCGGGCTGGGCTTGCCGCTCTGCAAAGGAGGGCGCGGGCCCGAAGGCTTCCTGGACTGATCGTCGTTTTTGTCATTGAACATTTACACCGTTCTCCTTTCGGCTCTCACCCTCGCCGCGCCCGGCGAGCCTTCGCCCACCTCAAGCCCATACCCTATAAGATTATAGAAGCCGGGCGCAATAATCAACAGCGAATCCCCAGATTCAGCGCCCGCGCCCTCCCAGCCCCCGCGCCTCGCCGTCGCCGCCCTTGGCGCCGCCCCGAAAGCCCGATTATACCACCCTTCCGGCACAAATGCGCGCACCTGGGGCTGAGCGCTGGCGTTTAGCGCTTTGGCAGTCTGCGAGTGGGGCAGCAGCGCCGCTGCACGCATCGTCAACGCGCCGAAGTGCCGCTCCGGAAGAGTCCATTGACACGGCAAAAAAAGCCGGTATAATTAAACGCAAACTCCGATTCCCTTTGGCTAAGGCTTGGCGCTGCCTGGCGGCTCCTGCTATGTCGGGTGGAACGGGGTGCCGGCGGAAACGCTTGCGCCTACCATTGCGTAAAGGAGAAAAATATGTGCAAATCTCGATTTTTCCGTGCGATTCTGTCGGTGTGCCTCCTTCTGGCGGCACAGGTTTCCTTTGTCTCTTGCGACAGGGGCGAGGGCGTTGAGCTGCTGGTCGGCGCCGCCATGTCCCTGCGGGACGTTACGGTAGATTTGGCGGCGGCGTACAATGCGGCAAACCCATACGTGACGCTTACGTTCACCTACGCCTCATCCGGCGCTTTGCAAAACCAAATCATGGAAGGAGCGCCGATAGACGTGTTCATGTCGGCCGCCGCGCTGCAAATGCGCAACCTGGAAGGGCAGGGGCTCATCCTCGGCGAGGGGCGGAACCTGGTCACAAACAGGGTTGCGCTGATCGTCCCCTCCGGCAGCCAAGCCGAAATAAGCGGCTTCGCCGACGCCGCGGACGACTCGATCCAGCTAATCGGGCTGGGCGATCCGTACGCAATGCCAATCGGGACATTCGCCCGCGATATTTTCATGGCGCTGGGAATCGCGGACGAGGTTTACGAGAGGGCGGTTTTGGCCAGCGAGGTGCGCCAGCTTTTGACCTGGGTCGAGCTGGGCGAAGTGGACGCCGGTGTGGTATTCATGACCGACGCGATTACGACCGATCGGGTCAGGGTCGTGGAAGTCGCGGACGGCGCGCTTCACACCCCGTCGGTAAATCCCGTTGGAATAATCGCGGCAAGCCCTCACGCAACGGAAGCGCAGAGCTTTGTCGATTTTCTTTTTTCGGACGAGGCAAGGGCGATTTTTGAGCGGCACGGTTTTTCAATGTACCAGTAGCGCCGAATGGATTTCAGGCCGTTTTACATAACATTGCGGGTTGCGCTGCTGGCAACCGTCGTTACGTTTTTTCTGGGCCTTCTGGCCGCCAGCGCCGTCTGCAAAATGAAAAGGGGCAAGGGGATCATCGACGCATTGTTCACGCTGCCCATGATCCTTCCG
>JGI24694J35173_10001838_pt1 | contig 18246 bp, 15 predicted proteins | sample TergutCo191P1_FD_35173 | JGI IMG/M metagenome (IMG submission 35173) | reverse complement strand
AGACGAGATATCATTTTACAGCCAGAAGATTACGATTTGGTGCGTGTTTGCGAGCTTATTCGTACAGAAGATGAAGGTCAGGCGCGGATCTCCGTTAGAGAGATTTCTGTGGTAGTACCGTTTAACCGGAACTTAACCGAAGGAGCTAATCAATGAAATTTTTAAACATTCTAAAAATTATTTCCTGTACAATTAAAGTTATATTTCACATAACGGACAAAGTACAAGAATGTAAGGAAAAAAAGGCTGTAGAATCACCGAAAGAGGAGGAAGATAATGGCTAGAGTATTTCAACATGTAGCAGGAGCGCATCCTCGTTACAGTGCGTTTGATTTAAGTCACAGTAAACAATTTAACTGCGACATGGGTCAGCTTATACCTATTCTCTTTGAGGAATGTATCCCCGGAGATAGATTTTCGTTAGGTGCAAGTTTCGTTTTAAGAATGGAAGCAATGGTAAAGCCCATCATGCACTCGATAAAAATAAAGGCTGATTATTTTTTCATTTCCTCTCGTCATATAATGAACGAAAAAACCATGCGTGACTTAGGTGATGTTGGTACATGGGAACAGTTCATGACAGGCGGACAAGAAGGACCGCAAGCAGATGGATCTGACGAAATTCCTCTACCTTTGTGGAACAATCCTTCCGGCGGATTTAAAAAATATTCCATGGCAGATTATTTTGGACTTCCGTTAGGTGTAAATATTCCTAATGATTTAAAACCTATAAGTTTTCCAAAGCGTTGTATGAATCTAGTTTGGAATGAGCATTACCGCGATCAGGATTTACAGGATGAAGTTTCTCTGGACAGTGATGAGTTGCTTTATCGCAATTGGTCGAAAGATTATTTTACAATCTCTCGTCCGTGGCAACTTCGCGGTGATCCTCCTGCATTACCTTTAACTGGTTTAGGTCATGCAATTTGGAATTATGATAATTTTGATACGGCTATAGGTAGGACTACAGTTGCAGGTGGAGGTGTTGATGGCGCTTTATTAACAGTTTATAGAGATCCTAATTCTCCAACTGTTGGAGCTTATGGTGGTTATAAAATTGGTACATGGAGCCCTGTTGTTAATGATGAATATTATAATGTATCTGCTGTTGCTTCAGGTATGTCGCCCATGTTTGATACTGCTATGAGACAACAACCAAACAATCAAATTACTGATCGTATGAAGATTGCATCAGTTTTTGGTAATAATAGTATTGATATGTCCGGTGCTGGTACATTTAACGTTTCTGATATTCGTCTTGCGTTCCGTTTGCAGGAGTGGATGGAACGTAATGCGCGTGGCGGTGCACGTTATACGGAATTTCTTGTTCATCAGTATGGAGTTAGAGCAAGAGATTACAGGTTACAGCGTCCCGAATATATCGGCGGTTTACGTGAAAATGTTGTAGTGTCTGAAGTATTACAAACTTCCGAAACTTCTTCTAATTCACAACAGGGTAATGTTTCAGGACATGGCATTTCAGCCAGTCAAACGAATGTTGGAAAATATTATGTTCCTGAACACGGTTATATTTTAGGCATAATGTCGATTGTTCCAGAGCCTGTGTATTATCAAGGTGTACCAAAGCAGTTACTGCGTAGGACAAGGTATGATTTTCCGAATGATTTATTTACTCATCTTTCAGAACAACCAATTTTAAACGGAGAATTGTGCGTAACAGGTAATGAGTTGTACGATAAAGGATTTTTCGGTTATCAAGGCATTTATGACGAAATGCGCCAACATAATAATATGGTTTGTGCTGACATGCGTGATGTGCAAGATTACTGGAACCTTGCAAGGCAATTTGATCGTAATTCACCGCCAAAATTAAATGCAGAGTTCGTTAGTACAAAAGGAACTATTCGAAAGGATATTTTCATTGTGAATGATGAACCCGGTTTTGTTGTCAATTGGGGCAATAATATTCGCGCTGTAAGACCGTTGCCAATTATCGCAACACCGAGGACATAAATATGCGTGTAAAAAGAGAGAGAAAATTTAACACTGTTTACGATCGCGAACGTGATGAGCTTGAAAAAAACGCAGGTAAATTAATTACAGAATCATCTGGTTACATTCCTGTAAAAACACGTATACAGCAATTTCTTGAAGCAGGCGGTGCCTTGATTTCTCAAAGGCAACAGCAATTTGATTACGAAGATGCTTTTGATGAGGACGGTAACTTAAAAGGTGACGATGGTGTTTCCGTGGATGAGTTCCGAAATGGGGAAGTGCTCGACTTCTTGGAAGCGTCTACGAAAGCCACAGAGCGCGTCAAAAAGGCAAGTAGTAAAAAAACTACTAAAAAGCAAAAGGAAGCTGATAGCGAGAAGCCTACAGCGCCCACAGAGGATTTTAAATTAACTCCGGAAAAACCGGAAGATTTAAAAGTTTAAAAAGTAGACTGGCTATGTATTCTTACTTGATATATACATAGCCAGTTGACACCAAAGTCATTTGGTGGAAATAATAAGCAAGGAGATTTTATGGACGATATTTTTGGCGCTGTTTTAGGTGGAGTTGCAGGAACAGGACAAAATATTTTTAATTGGGTTCAAAATGAAAGAGCCGACCAACGCAACTATGAAAGGCAACAAGCCGAAGTCGCACGTTTAGAGAAGCGTGAGGATAACGCAATACAACGTCGTGCCTTAGATTTACAAGCTGCAGGATTAAGCAAAACTCTTGCTGCAGGTTCTAGCGCAAGTGCTGCAAGTATAGCACCCGTGCAAAAAAAAGCGTACCAGATGGATGGAGTAATGGAATCCGCTCTGATAGGAATGCAGGTAAAAAATATGTCTGCGCAAAATGATTTTATAAAAGCACAAGCTGCACAAGTAAGACAGGCAACTGCCCACGATATCGAAAGAATGGACATTGAGAAAAAACGTTTAGGCATAGATATCGAAAGAGAAGGAAGAGAAGTCCAGTCTCACGAATGGAAACGATTACGTGAAGAATTGGAACGTACAAGCATCAGAAACCTTAACGACTTACATGAATTAAAAAAGACAGCGCTTGAATTGGAGAATGATTCAAGGACTAATAAATTAAACAGAGAAGAATTAGATGTTTTGTCTATGGTTTTTAAACTTGTTAAAGATAGAATTGGATTAAATGAAGATTTTCAAGAATGGTTATTAAGTCAGACTGTTGGTTCAAATGATAAAGGAGTAGTTAGTCATATTCTTAGAATGGCTATCGGTTTAGGTCGTTCTGCTTCTGGAGATAATAAAAAGAGAATGCCACAAGTTGACGAAATGATTAATAATATATTGGAAGCTTGGAGGAATAAATAATGTATCCTTTACAGATATCTATTACAGATTTTAATATGGATAATACTACAAGTCCTTTAACATTAATTATTGCCGCGGCAATAATACTATTAATTTTTATACCGTTAACCATATTATTTTTCAGGTTAATAAGGAGGTTGATAGAAAAACTATAAAAATCGTAAGAAATGAGGGTTTTAGTACTATTATTTAGTAGACAGAATATACATTATGAATAGTAAAACAAATGGGTTATGGAGCTAACCTATTTATACAAATAACTATAGACATCAAAATAAGAAGCCCATTCGCTCCCGCTTCCTGTAATATTACGCGCAAGAACGGCTTCCCTGTTAAAATCGAATAACGATTTACAATTACCCTCAAGATATTTGTTCCTGTAAACCTTGTCGTCTTTTAGGTTAACGTAATCTATTTTGTCTTGATGTGAATACGCAAAACCCCATAAAAGAGATGACAAGGAATGTTTTTTTTCTCCGCTTTTAATAACAAAAATCTCCGCGTTGTTAATACGGATGCCGTCAGGGAGATTCGCGTTAAGGCTTTGTTTAAAATTGTCCGGTGATACCTCGTGGTTAAAATCAACAATCGCAAACTCATTGTCTGCGCTTATACCGGTTGACAACGGAGAGGCAAATTCCATCTTTGCCAATGGATTAAATCCCTGCGTATACATAACGGGAATACCGGCTCTGTTAAACGACATTGAGAAAATTTCGATTAAACTAAGATGCCCATGATAAACACTGCTGCCTTTTTTACAGAAACTAAACAACACCCTGTATACCGCAGGATCGCTCTTGTTTGACGGCTTGTCGTTAACCGCGCAATCTGCCTGGTTAACAGCACCTTTGTATTCGTAAACAGTATTATTTTGGGAAAGGGCTTTTTTATCACATACTCCGCACATACGGCATTTTTCACTGCAGGACGATGTTCGTTGTGAATTAATTGATTTTTTAAGTTCAAGCTTTAAATATTCATCTGTAACACAGGAATCTATACATGTCCAGGGTAAATCCTCATTATTACCGGCAAAAATAGATTCAACATAACTTGAGTTATTCTCCAGCACTTCAAACCATTTTTCCCTGTTAATAAAATCATTCCACGGGTCTAGTCTGCTCCCGCCTCTCCATGCTTCTTCGCACAGCAAACCTGCTCTTTCATCTCCTCTGCTTAATAATCCTTCTATTTTTGAAATAAGCGTATCTGAAACGCTGATCTTATGTCCAAGCGGTTTAAGTTTTGCGCGTATATAATTTAATTTTTTCTCCGCGTTTTCGCTGTCTATTTGAGAAACCCATTGATAAGGAGTATGAGGTTTAGGAATAAAAATACCGGCATTGATATTAAAATGCATCCTGGTTCTGCGTCCCGCTTCAATTATAAAATTAACTATCTCTTCCTCTTCTTTATTATTAGTTAGCTGCAAAGGAAGTCCTATCATAAAATAAAATTTTACTCCCTTCCAGCCGCTTTTTCTTGCTTCATTTATAATCGCTGTGACAGAATCACACGTTACTTCCTTGTTGATGGAAATTTGCCATGCATCCTGCGGTGTTTCAACCGCGAATGTTAAACCAGATTTTCTTGTTACAGAAATTTTCTCAAGAATGGATAATGCGAAAGTAGACACTTTAAGAGACGGCAGTTGAAATGAAACATGTTTTCCTGTGAATTCTTTATTCAGATTATCTATAAGTTTATCGATTCCGGTGTAATCGCCGGATGAAAGAGATGATAAACTGATCTCCTGCCAGCCGCCCTTCTGCACCATGTCATTTACCTGCGCAAGGATGTTCTCAAAACTTTTTTGCCTTGCAGGTCTGTACCAAAACCCGGCATGGCAAAAACGGCAGCCGTTGGGACAGCCGCGCATTATCTCTACAGTGCCGTGATGATGAATTATTTTCATGCTGGGAACAGGATAAACATCCGAAGAACTGCTTTTGTTAAAATCATTGTAAATTGCGCGTGATACTTTTTCTTTTCCTTTAATCCAGATATTCCTGTGAGAGGCGGTTTTTTTTAACAGCGCTGCTCTGCCCTTCCCTTCTTTTTTTAAAGCTGCAAGTTCCGCTGCAAGTTCAAAAAAACCGGCTTCGGCTTCACCTATCCAAAACGCGTCTATGAAGGGCGAATACGGCAGCGGATTTGAAACAGCAGGACCTCCTGCAATTATGACAGGATATTCATCGCCTCTTTGATCGCAATGCAAAGGAATGCCAGAGACATCAAGCATAGTCAGAATGCCGTTTAAACCAAGTTCATAACCAAGCGTAAACATTAACAGATCGACACATGAAAGATTAACGCCCGTATCAAGACCATAAAGAGGAATTTTTTCTTCGCGTAACAGGTTTTCAAAATCGGGAGCCGGAGCAAAAACGCGATCGCATGAAATACCCTGCATGTTATTTAATCTATTGTAAATAATGCGCACAGCCTGATTTCCCATTCCTATTTCGTAAAGATCAGGAAAAGCGATTAGTGCGCGGAAATCATCTTTATTTTTATTTTTTGCGAGACTGCCTATTTCTCCGCCTGTATAACGCGCAGGTTTATCGATTTTTAATAACAGTCCGCCGAATTCCTTAACAGGATCAACAAATTCCATGCGTTCAATTCCCAATTTTTAAATCTCCATTAGGGTTGTTCTGAAACTTCAGTATTTCTTCACATGGATCTGTTATGCCTTCTTACATAAACACTCATGGCAAGACCTATTCCGATCATGGAGGTTAATAAAGATGAACCGCCGTATGACATAAATAATAACGGAAGACCTGTTATCGGCATTATACCCATTGTCATTCCGACATTAATAATAAAATGAAAACTTATCATTCCGGCAAGACCTGCGCATACATATTTTGCAAACGGATCACTGACAGTTTTCATAATAAATATCAGCCGGTGGCAAATATAAAGGAAGAGCGCAAAAATCAGAAGACCTCCCAAAAATCCGGATTCTTCGGAAAAAATTGAAAAAATAAAATCCGTGCTTTGTTCCGGCAGGTACCTGTAATGGCTTTGAGTTCCCTGTAAAAATCCTCTGCCTGTAAATCCTCCGGCGCCTATCGCTGTTATTGATTGCAGAATATTCCAGCCGGCTCCTCTTGGATCTATATTGGGATTAAGAAAAACAATCAGGCGCATTATCTGATATTCCTTTAAAAACGAACGCGCCGCATAAGATGCGCAGAGCGAAAAAATAATAATGACAGAAACATATATTACCCAGAAAAAATAATGTTTTTTGAATTTAATAAATCCAAAAACAGCAATTGCCGCGATCAACATTAAGAACATCACCGCTATTAGTATGATCCTTATATTCGTAAGAACAGTTATAAAAGGGACCGATCTTTGCAGGATATAGGTCTGCCAAAGCGGCAAACCAAGCAATATGCCTGTCAACGCAATACATGAAATCATAAACGCAATATAACGCATGGCTACTCCGCCTATAAACATCATTGTGATAAGAACCGCAATGTATACAAAAGCTGTTCCAAGATCCGGCTGAAGTAAAACAATGCACGTCGGTATAATAACAATTACGCAGCTTACAAAAAAACGCGAGAAGGAATTTCTGTTGCGGTCTGTATCTGCAAGATAGCGCGCAAGAAGAATGATGACGGATATTTTTACAAACTCCGACATTTGAATTCCGACAGATCCTATTCTGAGCCATCGTGATGCGCTAGAAATAACATAACCGTAAAACAATGTATACAAGAGAGGCAGCAATGAAATAAAATAAATATAAAGCGCCCAATTATAAAATCTGCGGTAATTTATAAATGAAATAACCATTGTTACAAGTAAACCTGCAGAAGCCCACACTATCTGCCTTAAGTATTCGTTAGAAACAAGAATGCCGTCGGAATTTATTCCTGATGAATATATAAATAAAATACCCATTACAAGGAGTATAATGACCGGAAGCAGCAGCAAAAAATCAATTCCCAATATATCGCGTATTTTCATATTATATCTCTCATTGAATTACATTCTGCAAGCCCAAAGTGCGCGCCGCTGTATTATAATCCTGATCTGCAAAATAACCCTGAAAAATTATAGCTGACGCGGCTGATGCCCTCCACACCTGAAAAGCGGAAGCTTCTATTATTACAGTCACAACAATTTGTTCGTCAGGATTGGTGCTGTTAAACGGAGCATAAGCTGTAAACCACGAATGCCACCTGTCGGCAAGACCCATTTCGGCAGTGCCTGACTTGCCCGCAATTTGTACGGCTCTTATATTCAAGGGATATTGCGCCGTTCCCTGACTGACAACGCCTCTCATATCCTGTCTGACCGTTTCAAAAACAGCAGGACTTATATTACTTTCATGTATCAGTTCATGCAGCGTAACGCTTTCTATTGCATTGGTAACAGGATCGCGCACTTCCTTTAAAATATGCGGTTTGTAAACTTTACCGTTATTTACAACCATGCTTACCATATTGCACATCTGAAGCGGCGTTACAAGTGTATAACCCTGTCCTATTGACATATTCATTGTATCACCTAACACCCATTTTTCATGGAAACGGCGTTCTTTCCACTGGGGCGTTGGTATTAATCCTCCGATTTCTCCCGGAAGATCAATGCCTGTTATATCACCGTAACCGTAATCTCTCGCGTAATTTACAATTCGTTCCACTCCTACATTGTCTCTGCCTACCGTCATGTAAAAAATATTGCATGATTGCCCAAGAGCGCTTCTTAAATTTAGTCTGCCGTGGGAACCTCTCCCCGTTATCCTGTTGTGAATATGGCAGTGCCAATCCCTGTTGCCGTATCGCATAACACCGTTGCAAAGTATGGTTTGATCAGGCTGAAAAACATTGTCCGACAGTATTGCGGTTGTCATTATTATTTTAAAAGTTGAAGCCGGCGGATAACTTGATTGAATTGCCCTGTTAATAAACGGTTTGGAAGGATCGTCAAGAAGAGCGCGGAAGTTTGCGCTGAGTCTGTCAGTAAAAATATTGGGATCAAACCACGGATAAGAGACCATCGCGAGTATTTCTCCTGTTGACGGACGCATAACAACAGCGGCTCCGTTTTGCGGTCCCAGCGCCTTCTCAACCAGAGTTTGAAGTTTTGCATCTATTGTTAAAACCAGGTTGCTTCCCATTACCGGAGGAATTATGGTGTTTTCCCGTCCTGTAATTCGTCTTCCTCTTGAATCTACAGTTCTGGTTTCCAATCCCTGTTTTCCCCTTAAAAGTTCGTCATATTGTTTTTCTATTCCCGATTTTCCTATTGTATCTCCCATTTGGTAGCCAAGATTATAAAGCGTCGTAAGTTCATCGCGGGTAATATCTCCGACATATCCCACTATATGGGAAAGGCTTCCGACATCAACATAATTGCGAACAGATTTTATATGCCATGAAATACCGGGGAGAATATTTTTTCTTTCCGCAAGAGCGGCTATTACCGGAAATGGAACGTTAGATGCAATTTCTACAGGCTGGTATAATTGAAGATACTGGCTTGGCAGCCTTGATTTTATTTCATCTGCGGGAATATTAATAATGCCGGAAACTGAACCGATAACTTCATCAATGCCGCCGCGGGGCACTTCGGCTGGCGTAATTGTAATTGCAAAAACATCCCTGTTTATAACATAAGGTTTTTCAAAATTCCGGTCGTAAATTTCTCCTCTTTGCGTCGGAATTGTATAAGTTCTGCTGGAAATATTCTGCGCCTGAATTCTGTAAATGTCGCCTGACAAAATCTGTATACTGAATAATTTGGAAGAATAAACAAGAAAGATGATAATAAGAATAACTTTGAATACAGTTAAACGGTTTCCCTGGCTTTCGTGCATTTATTGTTTCCGTCCTATCATTATTGGTTTGAAATTTTTTAAAAGTAAAAATAATAACGGAGCGCTTAAGGCGTTAAGCCCCAATTCTATCCAGAATTTTGTCTCTAACAATGAGAATACTGGAAATGTGTGACCCATGAACAAGGAAATAATAAAAATTATAAGGGCTTTTATAATAGTTGCCAAAACGCAAAGAATAACCGGCAAAAAGAAAATATCAAGAAAAAACTGACCTTTAAATATACCGGTTAACGCTCCTATTATTGTGCGGACAAGACAATTCATTCCAAGGGGAGCGGCTGATAAAAAATCATAAAAAAGCCCGGAGAAGAAACCAGAAACCTGTCCTGCCATAGTGCCGTTAACATAAGCGGAAAAAACCAAAACGCAAAGCGCAAGATCGGGAGTTACGCCGAAAAAGGCGATTTTACCGATTATTGTAGACTGCAAAATTGCCGCAACTATGCAGAAAACAACTGTCCATATTATGCTTCTTGTCATTTTTTATTCCTGATAATTATAAAAATCTGTATAAGGAAAATCATCATAAAAGTTTGATTGTGAGTTTTGATCAAAATCCTGTACTTCAGCCTCGATTATAAAAACATACTCAAGCCTTGAAAAATCTATCATGGGAACTACTTCAATTTCCAAAGTAGTTTCGTATTCAAGAGTATTCACTCCGCTTACGCGCCCGATATTTATTCCCGGCGGAAAAACTCCTCCCATTCCGCTTGTTATAATTATATCTCCTGTATTGATTTCTTCCCTTGCGCGTCTTGGAACAAAACGCATTAAAAGCGGATTATCCCAGCTTCCCTGCCCTTCTGTAATTCCTTCAAACCGCGAAACAGAAAGACGCGCAGAAACCTGCGCGTTATTGTCAAAGACAGGCATAACAAGACTTTCAAAAGCGCCTGTTTGAATAACCTTGCCGACAAGCGCCTGGGTTCCGCTCTGCCAGGCGACAACAGCCATGTTATTCGAAACTCCGGAGACGCTTCCTTTATTGACAACAAGCGCGGAAAAAAGATTGTCAGGATCGCGACCTGAAATTTGAGCCGGAATGCGGCGGTAACGGATTGTTCTTGCAAAATCAAGCTGTTCCTTTAATCTGATATTTTCCTGATAGATTTCCGCATTGCTGCGTTCGAGCTCTTCAAACCGGTCTAGCTGGCGAAGGAGGCTTGCGTGTTCCTGCCTTAATGTCGCAAGTTCGCTGATCGAAAGCACTGTTCTGGAAACAAAAGAAGTTACTTCGTAAATTCCTCCGCGTATTCCTGAAAAAAATGACAAGCCGACATTTTTTACGCCGAAGATAAAATCTCTTGTTGATAATAAAAGCAAAACTGTTGAAACTATTACAAGGAGTACAAAAATAAATACCGATAGGTTTAACTGCGTGCCGGGACTCTTGTGGCTTCTGCGCGCCGGTTTTACGGAAGATCCGCGGTACATTAAATTATCCGTTTAATCTGTCGTAGATATTTTTTGTAAGGTCTGCGCCTTTAATATAATCAAAATATTTTCCTGCGCCCAATGCCACGCAGAGTTCAGGCTGCTCAGCGATAATCGCGGGCACTCCTGTTTCTTTTTGTATCAGCTTATCAAGCCCTTTTAAAAGCGAGCCGCCGCCTGTCATTACAATTCCCCTGTCTACGATATCCGCGGCAAGTTCAGGAGGAGTTTTTCCAAGAACTGTTTTTATTTCGTCTATAATCTGCGTTATGGGATCTTTTAACGCTTCCCTTACTTCAACAGAATCAACTTCAAGCCTTCGCGGCAGTCCTGTTATCGCGTCATTTCCCTTAACTTCCATTTTTTCGATTGTTTTGTCCGGCGAAGCGTTTCCTATTTCGATCTTTAATCTTTCCGCCATGTACTCGCCGATTATCAGATTGTGTACGCTGCGTATATGTTTTATTATCGAGTCGTCAAATTCATCGCCGCCTATTCGGATAGCGCTTGTTACAACCATGCCTCCAAGAGATATAACGGAGATTTCAGTTGTGCCGCCGCCGATATCAAGAATCATGTGTCCTGCGGGCTCCCTAATCGGAATATCCGCGCCTATTGCGGCGGCAAGACTTTCTTCGATTACCAGCACTTCCCTGGCGCCCGATTTATAAGCGCCTTCTTCAACTGCCCTTCTTTCAACTTCGGTGATACAGGAAGGAACTCCGATAACCATTCTTGGTTTTATAAACTTATAACGGGGAAAGACGCGATCTATAAAACAGCGGATCATTTTTTCCGTAGATTCAATATCGGCGATTACGCCGTCGCGCATCGGTCTTATGGCGATAATATTTTCAGGCGTTTTCCAGAGCATTCGTTTTGCATCCGCGCCGACAGCGACGATTTTTTTTGTGCCTCGTTCAACAGCCACAACAGAAGGTTCGTTCAATACGATGCCTTTGCCCTTAATATAAATAAGTGTATTACAAGTCCCCAAGTCTATTCCGAAATCTGATGAAATTCCGCCAAACATAATTTTCTCCTATTATAAATTAAGCCTTGCTCTTGCTCTCGCATGAGCCGGATCTAGCCTATATGCTGTTCTCCATTCGGAACGAGCTCTGGTCGTATCGCCTCTCAGTAAAAAAAGTTCACCTAACTGAAAACGCACTTCTGCACTCTCGCCTGAATCATTTAATACTGCATTATATAACACCAGCGCATTATCATAATCGCCGTTAATTTTGAATATTTCAGCTAACAAAGAACGCGCGATAACAACCGATCTTGTATCCGGTGAAATATCTATACAGCGCTGGAGATACCCCTGAGCTACATTATATTCTTCCATCGCAATATATGAACGCGCTATAGATAATAAAAGATTATCCGACGGAGGTTTGTCTGGAATAAAAGCAAGCGAAAAAGCCTCAACGCTGCTTCTGTAATCGCCGTATGCCGCGTATGCAAGACCTAAATATTCCGGAATGTCTGATGCGGGATATTCAAGTTTATTTGCATTCTCAAGATATTTTACCGCTAAATCTGCGTATTCTGCGCCTTTATACCCGTATGCTTTTCCCAAAACATAAAAAACGCGTCCGTCTTTTGCGGATTCTTTTTGCAAAAGCGCTTTTCTTAATGAAAAAATACATTCATCTATGAAACGAATCAAATTTTGATTATTTATCTGTGATATTCCCATTTGATAAGCGGCAAAACCGTTTATTGTCAGCAAAAAATAATCCACAGGATTTTCTAAAAGAGAATTTTTGCTCATTTCGTATGATTGTTCATAATTGCCGTCGTTCCAAACCTGTAATAACTCGCGTCTTTCGTTTCTAACGCCGTTTTTTACCTGAGAAACAATAAAAATTGACGCGGAAACAATCAATAAAGCCAAAAAAATGAAGCCAATTGTACGAATTCTTTTGAGAAGGTATATATGACGCCCATATCTGGACCAGGCAGTATTGTTTTGCATCGGTTATAAGAGAAAATTTTATAGAAAATTTTACATACTGTCAATTAGTTTAATAAAAATCAAACAATAAACTGGCATTTTTTTAAATAAAATACTTGAAAAACAATGTAAAATAGACTTATATTAGTAAAACGATGAACCAGGCTGCCGCTTTGCCTGACCTCTTAAAATGCTGATGCGGCTTTAGTAAATTGGCATTTTAAGTGGTCAGACAGGGAGGAAAGTCCGGGCTCCGCAGGGCATGATGCCGGATAACATCCGGGATCTGACCTCTTAACCGCGTCATTATAATTTTTTATTTTGCCGGCAGTTAAGCGGTCAGAGACAGACAGCGCAACAGAAAATATACCGTCAGACCGCCTGACCTCTTAAAATGTTGTTTTTTACAAAAATAATTGTGTATTATTTTATTGTTTTTATTAATAATCACATGGTTTTTGGATTATATTAACATTTTAAGCGGTCAGGTCGGCCGGATAAGGGTGAAATGGCGGGGTAAGAGCCCACCTCGGCAGTAGTAATACTGCCGGAAAATGGCAAGCCTCATCAGGAGCAAAGTCGAATATATGCTGAAAAAGAACATGATTCTTTTACCGGCTGCCCGCCGGTTAAGCATGGGTAGACTGCAAAAGAAAATCAGTAATGATTTTTTAAGACAGATGGCAGCAGAGAAAGTCCCATTAAATGGGATAATTCACAGAACCCGGCTTATGGTTCATCGTTTTTATTTAATCTTCTGAATCGATGTTGACGATCTCTTCATCTTCCTCATCATCATCTTCTTCATCTTCCTCCGCTTCATCAAGATCGGAAAGAGCTCCTGTATCTTCTGTGTTGAAGTAGTCTTCTTCGCCTTCCGCTGATTCTTCGTAAAAAAGAATACGGGAACAATACGGACAAAAAACAAACTCTTCGCCGATTCTAACTTCGTTCGCGAACTGAACAGGCAGAATCATGTGGCAGCCCATGCAGACGTTTCCCTTGATTGCGACAATGCCGATACCCATTTTATTTTTGATAATTCTTTCAAATTTAAAAACAACTTCTGTATCCAGATTTTCTGTCAGTTTATTTTCTTTTTTCTGCAATGCGNCGATTTGCCTTTGCTTATCCGATATTTCTGTCTCAATTTTTTTTCTGCGATCGTCAAGTTCATTTTCCTGCTGTTCAACTAACGATGTCTGCTGTTTTATCTGCTCGTCAAGTTCTGCGAGGAGACGTTCCCTCTGCTGAAGTTCCTTTCGGTACTGCTGCTCTTTTTCGGACGCGTCCTTAATTTCCTTATCAAGCGCCTCGTATTCGCGCTGTGTGTTTACAACATCCATATTTTTTTCGGACTTTTCCCTTGCCGATTCAGCTTCGGCAAGTTTGTTTTTAAAATCAACTTCTTCAGATTTTATTTTTTCGTAATCTGAATTTTTTTCGATAAAAGTTTTCTTTAATCTGTTTAGGAGTTCTTCCTGCGTGCCCAATAATTTCGGCAGTTCCTGAATATTTTTTTCAAGACCGATTTTTTCGTAAATAATTTCCTGCAAAGCTCGTAATTTATCCAAATCGTTGTCAGTTACCATAACTCCCTCCAAATGATCTAAAGATCAAAAATCTAATGATCCTATATCTTATTATCCTAGATCTAATGATCTAAATAGTCTTTTAACCTGCGGCTTCTCTTTGGATGGCGCAGGCGGCGCAGGGCTTTTGCCTCTATCTGCCTTATTCTTTCGCGCGTAACATTAAAATATAAACCTACCTCTTCAAGAGTAAGCGAATATCCGTCGTCAAGTCCGAACCGCATTTTTAAAACTTCCTGTTCGCGCGCAGGAAGCGTGGAAAGCACTCCGCTAAGCTGTTCCTGCAATACCTTAAACGCAGTCTGGTTTGCAGGATTTTCTACATCCTTATCTTCGATAAAGTCGCCCAAAAGCGAATCTTCTTCTTCGCCGATTGGAGTTTCCAGGCTGATAGGTTCACGAGCGACATTTTTAACTGATTTTACACGTAACGCAGTCCAGCCGAGTTTTTCGGCGATTTCTTCGTCTGTCGGCTCGCGTCCCAGCGCCTGCAAAAGCTGCCTCGACTCGCGCACTACTTTATTTATCTGTTCGATCATGTGAACAGGCACGCGGATAGTGCGCGCCTGATCAGAGATTGATCTTGTAATCGCCTGACGAATCCACCATGTCGCATAAGTTGAAAATTTAAAACCTTTCTGATATTCAAATTTTTCTACCGCTTTAATAAGACCGATATTTCCTTCCTGAACAAGATCAAAAAAATGCAAACCCCTGTTTGTGTACTTTTTCGCGATAGAAACAACAAGGCGCAGATTTGCCCTAATAAGCCTGTCCTTTGCGTTTTTCATCATTATTCTGCCGTGGTAAATTTCATTTGCCATCTGATTAATATTTTCTATCGGCTCTTCAAATTCAATTTCCATGGATTTTAACTTTTTTTCTGTTACCTGCACAAGCCTTATCTTTTCTTTAATTTCATCCGAAGAAAGTCCAAGGTCGTTTTCTAGTTTTTCCCGCTCTTCCTTGATTGTAAGGTAGCGGCCAAGAGTGCGAAGCTCTTTCAGGGAGCCGACCTTTAAATGTTTTTCCAGTCGTTCCTGTTCTTTTATATAACGTTTAATTTTTTTTGAAGCGATAATAAATTTATCGGAGAAAGCCTGAATTTCATCAGGATGTATCTGCGTGTTTTTAACGGCTTTCATAATCCGTTTGCGGATAACGGAGCAGTCTTTATCTTCCTTGTAATCTTCGTCTTTGGAAATTAACTGTTTTTTTAATTCGATATAATTTTTTAAATCAAACTGAATGGTGCGAAGCGTATCTTTGTAAAATTGATTTAACCTCCGGTATTCTGTCATGTGTTCCGTGATTTCTTTTTTTGAAAGATTTAATTCTTTCATGTCTTTTTTGGAAAAAGCTTTTTGCGCGATATTATAGAACTCCGGAATTATCATGCCGGATCTTTTTATAACATTTTTTACAATATTTTCGCCTTCCTCCATTGATTTGGACAAAACAATTTCCTGATCCGCCGTTAAAAGATGTTCCCTTCCGATTTCGCGCAAATATAACCTTATGGGATCATCAACAAGCGATGAATCTTTATCGCTTCCGGCAGATGATTTCTTTTTTGCGCTTTCCTGATTTTTATGGCTGCCGCTTTCCTCTTCGTCCGAGATGCTGTCTTCTTCTATAAGCTGAACATTATTGGCTTCCAGCAGAGCCAATACCTGCTCTATTTTATCGGAGTTTGTTATGTGCTCAGGAAGGAAGTCGGACAGCTCTTCGTAAGAAAGAGTTTTTTTCTGTTTGCCGTATTCTAGGAGTTTTATGATAGCAGGGTCGGAAATACTTTCGGCGGATAAAGCAGAATCCGCTGTATCCTGAACAGGTTCCGGAATTTCGTCCTGTTTTTTTAAATGCAGACTATGGTCAGGTTTTTTCAAAAAATGTTTTAAAAGAGGAGATGTCTTTTTAGTTTTCAACTTTAATAAATTTAACATTAATTAATATCCTTCAAGCTTTCTGATTTGAGAATCTATTATTTTTTTTTCCGCAAGTAATTCATCAATATTTATTACATTATCCAATGTAACATCGCTGTATGACCGCTCACTCTCGCGCATCTGAGCGGTAATTTCTGTCAGCCTTTTTTTAAGCTTTTTCTTTCTGATTTTGTTTATTCCGTCCTCCATGAATCTGCGCGCATCGCCCTTAAATTCTCCTGATGTTCCGCGCTCTGCCACAAAGCTGCGCAGTTTTTCATCTTTTATCCGATCCAGTATGGAATCAATGCCGCTCTCATCGTATTTAAAACATTCTTCCAACGCGATGAAAATTTCTTTTGCGGCTCTGTCATCAATCTCCTTAATTTCAAGCGCAGCGCGAAACTCAGGATACAACTCCATGTTTACCGCTACGCCAGTAAGAAGCAGAAGCTCGTCGTTAATGTTGACAGGAAGGCTTTGCTTCTCCTCAGCCTGTTTTTCATCAGCACTGCGTAAACCATTTTGTTTCCACTGCAAATAATCCTTTTGAACCGCGCCGCGTTCAATTCTAAAAACATCGGCAATTCTTGCCAAACTGTCAGAGCGGTCAGCTTCTGAATCCAATGAATCCAGATAAGGAAACAAAAACTCCAGGGAGCTGTTTATATCATTTGCTCCGCTGAATTGATTCCTGCTACGAATTATTAAGTATTCAAAATCATTTATAGTGAATTTTAAAATTTTTTTCAATATATTTGAGCCGAATTTTTGCAAAATTTCTGCAGGATCTTTAAAATTTTCCGGATTTTCGGCAATTGATTCGTTTTCTAGACCTTTTTTTATATCGCTTAACGAACATGATAAACCGTTTTTCCTGCATGTGATAACCGCCTTATATGCCGCTTTGATTCCGGCTTCATCGTTATCAAAAATTAAAACAGCTTTTTCTACCCAGCGGCGAAGCCAGCCTGCCTGTTCCTCGGTAAACGCGGTTCCAAGCGGGGCGACGGCGTTATTTATACCAGCCTGATGCAGAGCAATAACATCCATGTAGCCTTCCGCAATGAAGGCTGTTTTTTCCTGCCTCATCAGGGGTTTTGCCTGATCGATGGCAAATAGAGTCTGCCCTTTCCTGTAAATTTCAGTTTCTGGTGAGTTGATATATTTCGGCGGCTCGCTGCCGTCGGACTGAAGAATGCCCGGCAGCGATCTTCCTCCGAAAGCGACAATTCTTCCCTGACGATCTGTTATGGGAAACATCAGTCTTCCTGAAAAAAGAGGTATTTTCTTATACCTGGAAGAAAACAACCCTGATTTTCCAAGAAAATCATCCGAGTATCCTTTTTGCATTAAAAACTTAAATAAAAAATTCCTGTCAGACGGCGCATAACCAAGCTGAAAGATATCAATCATTTCTCCGCTGATTCCTCTTTCCTTCAAATATTTTAAAGCGTTCTGTCCTTCAGCTTTTTCACGGAGGAAATGACTGAAAGTTAATGTTGTTCTGCGGTACAATTCATAAAGCTGCTCTTTTACCGAATTATTATTTTCATTATCCGCACTTCCCTCTTCATAAATTAATTCAACGCCTGTTTTTCTTGCAATGTTTTTTATCGCTTCCGGGTAAGAAAGTTTTTCCATCTCCATTACAAAGCTGATAATGCTGCCGCCCTTGCTGCAGCCGAAGCAGTAGTACATTTTTGTATCAGGATCGACTTTGAAGGAAGCGGTTTTTTCCTGCCCTCCGCCGTGAAACGGACACCTTCCCCACCAGCGGTTACTTTTTTTTTCCAGGCGCACATATTCGCCGACAATTGAAACTGCGTCCAGCCTGTCGTTAACATCCTGAATACTTGATTTTGATATAAGAGCCATAATTTTCCGTTTTACAGACCTTTTGGAATAAGCTGACCTGCTTTTATGTGCTCATCATAAGTCCGCGAAAAATAATGCCTGCCGCTTGCCGAATCTACCAGGCGGAAGTAAAGATATTCTGTCCTGTCAGGATTCATTACAGCGTTAAGAGAGACAACTCCCGGCGCAGAAATAGGACCGGGCGGAAGTCCAAGATATAGATAAGTGTTATAAGGATCGCGTATTTCAAGATCAGCAAATAATAAAACAGACGGATGCGGCTTGTTTTGAATTT
>JGI24694J35173_10001810_pt1 | contig 18445 bp, 18 predicted proteins | sample TergutCo191P1_FD_35173 | JGI IMG/M metagenome (IMG submission 35173) | reverse complement strand
GAGGGCGTAAGCCCGAACACGGTTTTTCGTAGCCCGAGCCGCAGAGAGGCGGCGAAGCAGTTACTGTTTGTTAAGTGCAGGTTTTATAAATATTTTTTACAATTTATCATCTTTTTACAAACATAATTCCATTAATTGTTATAGTATTCTCAGTATTTGTGAATGAAAAAACTTCTATTGAGTTATCTGAAAATAATAATTCTATTTTATTATCATCAGAAATAGAATAAGTCCCTTCAAATACATTGCTATATATATTTGTAATATAAATATCTTCACTTTGTTTATATTCAAAAGTACTTATAAATTTTAATTTATTTTCTTCAATATCATAAACAGATCGATTTAAAAACGAAAGAGAATTTTCCCAATTATCACCGTACCAAGCAACAGGCCACCATGAACCTGTAATTTTTCTAGGATATTCTGTTAATTTAAAACTTTTACCTGAAAATTCTATTATTGTACCAAATTCAAGATCATTTTCATCACCCCATGTACCGTTAAATCTACTATTCTCACTACAACAAATAAAAAAAGCAATCAATACTATTGGCAAAATACCAATTAGTATACATTGTTTTAAATTTTTCATAAAAATCTTCTTTATAGTGTATTATTTATAAGAAAATTATATTCCCTATTCTTTTATTATATATTATTTAACTTAAATGTCAATACTTTTTTTATATAACTTGCACTAAACAAATGGTAGACGAAATACACATTTTAACGTTATTTTTTATTATATAAATTTTTTAAATATTATATATAAAAAAATGTCTTGACTAAAATATTAGTTTATGATATACTAAATAAGGTATAAAACTATGATTATTATTTAGGAGTTCTGTATGAAAAAGTTAATTCTAGTTGTTTTAATTATTCTAATTTCGGCATTTAATGTTTTTTCACAATCTATTGTTGTTTTTGAACATTCTAATAATCTAAATATAATCTATGAAAATTTTAAAGAAAAAGTTCAAAATTTTTCTTTAAATTATAATTATTTTGATTCAGGTATAGAAATGGATTATTTACCATTATTAAATGATAATGATAAAAATGTTATTGGAAATGATAATTATTATATAATATTTTTACATGGATCTGGTATAGTTGATTTGGATATTTTATTTTTATGCAATAATAAAGCTAAGGAATCTGTTGTATTTATTTTCCAAAAAGAGCCTCGTGATGTATTTATACCCTGTTCCATTGATATAATAAATGAATGGTTATTGTATCAATATATAGAGTCATTATTTATTATGAAAGGTTCTGCGATGGTAACAGGTACCATTCTTGTCTAGTGTTGTTTGTGTGTTAAGCGACACTATATGTAGCGTAGTAGATCAGTAAAAGATAGCTGCTACCAGTTGGAGTAAATGTTGAATAAAACAATAACCGAAATTAAGAATAACATCTCCCAAAATATAAAAACAGCCGGGAACTCCGTATTTGCTGATCCTCTGACATTTAAAAAAGCTCTGCTTCTTTGTTTTTACTCTATTGGACTACAGTACGCCGCCGGGTTTATCGCTTATATCGCAAAAATTAATATAGGATTTGTTCCTGATTTATTATTTCTTGCGATTGTACTTTTTATCGCAAAAGAAATGGGAAAGAACGAGCTGCGGCAAATACTTAAATGGCGCAGTATTCCTATACCTGTATTTGCAGGCGTGATGGTTCTATTCTTCGGGTTTAATATACTAAGGTCGGAATTTAGTATACTCTTTCAGATATTGCTTCCGGTGCCTGATGGTTTTTTTGACAGTCTTTTTTATAAACCCGAAAATATTTTCATGGTTGTCTTGTTATACTTTTTGTCCGGCTTCTCCGAAGAGATTTTTTTCCGCGGAATACTGGCGCGAAAATTTTTCCGTTCATATTCACCATTTAAAGCCATTCTATTCAGCGCACTGCTATTCGGGGTTATGCACGTCAATCCATGGCAGTCTTTAAACTCCTTTTTAGGCGGCATTTTTTACAGCTGGGTTTACTGGCGTTACCGCTCGATATGGCTTTGCATATTCACTCATGTTTATTCAAATTTACTTGTGTCTTTAATGCCCTTACCCTATACAGGAGTGAGTTCCGGTTATGGATTTATATACCGTCATCCCCCATGGTTTTTAGCGCTGGGAGCGGTTCTCTTTGTCATTGGTTTATTGATGATTATATTATTTAGCGTTAAAATAAAGAGGATTAAAGAACAATGATAATATGCTCAAACGGTAACAAAAATATAATGAAAAAGATATGTATTTTTTTATTTTTATTAATCCTCCATAATACGCTATTCGCTCAAATAGAAGATATAGAATATATAAATGATGTTTATATATTAAACTTTATAGATAATAATTTTATTGGGGTGTATTTGTCTATAGAATTTCTTGAGACTTTAAATAAAACAAAAAATTATGCAATTGCAATGAATCATAATACAAATTATGGACTGGATGATTTTTATGAAATAATTGTGGTATATGAAAATCATATAAAATATAATTATCCATATTATGATGGTTACTGGTTAATTTCTAATTATGATTATCAAAACTATAAATTTGAATATATAAATGAAAATGAAATATTTATTACAGATCCTAATGATCATAAATACATAAAAATAACAAATGATTTATTAAACTATAATGAAATTATTAATAATATTATAGGAAATATTGTCTTAAAAGACCTTATTACAAATGATTTTTTAACAATAGAGAATAATATTATCTCTATACCATCGCTGGATAATAAAAAATTCATTATTAGAACATTAGGATATTTGTATAATAATATCGAAAACTTAATATTAGAAGATTATGATAATAATAGATTAGTACGTTTAAGTATAGAAAATTATATATATACAATTTTCTGGATAGAACGTAATTTTTATACATCATATCAGAATGTAACTAGAGTAGTATGGGAACATGAATATATTAATAGATAATGGCGTATTACTAATGGTAGACGAAATTGAGGCTAAACGATTAGGAAAAAACATAAGTAAAAGGAAAAATATATGAAAAAAAGAATTATTTTATTTCTTGCCTTATTTACAACAGCAGCGATTTTCGCCTTCGGGAAAGGGATAATTGATGATAACCAACTAACCAGTGTAACCATTCCAAACAGCGTTACCTATATCGGTAAAAAGGAATTTTATGATAACCAACTGACAAGTGTTATAATTGGAAACAACGTTACCACTATTGGGGATTGGGCATTTGCTGAAAATCAATTAACCAGCATTGTTATTCCGAACAGCGTTACCTATATCGGAAATGCGGCATTTGAAAATAATCAACTGGCCAGCGTAACCATTCCAAACAGCGTTACCTATATCGGGGAAGGGGTATTCTCTAATAATCAACTGACTAGCATAAATATTCCGAACAGTGTTACTGAAATAAGATATAGAATATTTCAATATAATCTACTAACCAGCATAACCATTCCGAACAGTGTTACCTATATTGGAGAAGGAGCATTTTATAGTAATGAACTGACCAGCGTAAATATTCCGAATAGTGTTACATATATCGGAAAATGGGCATTTGCTTTTAATCAACTGACCAGCGTAAATATTCCAAACAGCGTTACCACTATTGAAGAAAAGGCATTTGAAAATAATCAATTGACCAGCATTACTATTCCAGACAGCGTTACCTACATCGGGAGAGGGGCATTTTATCGAAATTCTGATTTAACCGCAATAAATGTTTCATCAGATAATCTAAATTATATTTCAATAGACGGGGTTTTATACAATAAAGACGGTACTACTCTTCATTCATGGCCTGCCGGAAAAAATGTTGAAATTAATATTCCGAACATTGTTACAACTATTGGAGATTTGGCATTTTCTAAAAATAAATTAACCAGCATTGCAATTCCTGACAGTGTTACTTCAATAGGATATTGGGCATTTTCTGATAATCAATTGATCAATGTTACTATTCCAAACAGCGTTACCGCTATCGGTATAGGATCTTTTCTTAGAAATCAACTGGCCAGCATTGATATTCCGAACAGCGTTACCTATATCGGACATGTGGCATTTAGCGCAAACCAGCTAACCAGCGTTATCATTCCGGATAGTGTTACATCCATCGGGGTTGGGGCATTTGCTGAAAACCAACTGACTGACATTGTCATTCCAAACAGCGTTACTTCTATCGAGGCAATAGTATTTGCTGATAATCAACTAACCAGCGTTACTATCCCAAACAGTGTTACCTATATCGGGTATAGTGCATTTAATTATAATCAACTTACCAGCGTTATCATACCTGACAGTGTTACAAATATCGAGAGCGGGGCATTTAATAACAATCCGTTAACAAGAATTACAATAGGTAATAATGTAATGTTAGCAAGATTTATAATATATGATACTGATTATTCATTTCCTAACGGCTTTGATTTATTCTACGAAAGTAATGGAAAAAAAGCTGGAACATATGTTTACGAAAATGAAACGTGGAGTGAAGTAAGATAGAAAAAAGTGAATATTTCCATAAGTGAATAAATAATAATATATTAATATTATTAAAGTGTAGCCCCAACTTCGTATATCTATAATGTTAGGCGACATTTGCGCGAGGATTGAAAAACAAGAAAAAATAAATAAAAAACACCAAAAAAATTATTTTAAAACGGTTTACATAATCTTGACACAATAAGAATAAAAATCTAAAATATTGTTAATAAATACTAACTTAAAAGGAGGAAAAAATGAAGAAATTAGCAATTTTCTATATTATGGTTAGTTTTATTGCGCCTTTCCTTGCCGCACAGCAAAACAACAACATGGTACGAATTAACGGCGGCACATTTACAATGGGAAGCCCTGCAAATGAAGCGGATCGTTATAACGGTGAAATTCAAAGGCAGGTTACAATAAGCGCTTTCTGGATGGGAAAGTACGAAGTAACGCAGAAAGAATATCAGGAAATTATGGGAGTAAATCCCAGCAGTTTTATTGGGGAAAACTTTCCTGTAGAAGGTATAACATGGTTTGATGCAATAGAATATTGTAATAAAAGAAGTCAAAAGGAAGGGTTTACGCCTGTATATACAATAACAAGAAGGACTCCCTCAACAGGATACCCGATAACAGCAGCTACAGTGACGGTAAATTGGAACGCAAGCGGCTACCGCCTGCCAACAGAAGCGGAATGGGAATATGCCTGCAGAGCGGGAACAACGACAAGATTTTGGAGCGGTAATGACGATGCATCGTTGGCAGGGAAAGCAAATATTTGTGATTTGACTTTTAAAGATAGTTATCTAAATCAACTTGGTGATCAATTAAAAGAATTATATGCAGATGGTGTATATTGGACAAACATTAGAGACGGGTATGCAGCAACTTCACCTGTTGGAAGCTTTACAGCCAATGGATGGGGTTTACATGATATGCACGGAAATGTAATGGAATGGTGTTGGGATTGGTATGGAGCTTATGCAGCAGGATCACAAACGGATCCAAGAGGCGCAACCTCTGGTGTCAACCGCGTTTTACGCGGCGGATATTGGGGCCATTCGGCTTTGCTCGTTCGTTCTGCCGTTCGGTTCTTCGAAAATCCCGGCAGCCGGTACTACGATATCGGCTTCCGTGTTGTGCGTCCCTGAGTTATGTGGAATGCAGTGCTGCCGCAGAACAAACTGCTTTCCAGCAAGAAGATAAAATCTTTTTGCAAAATTGAGTAACACTTTCCTGTTAGTATTAGAATGAATTTCCAAAGAAAGCCGTAAAATATTATTTTATTTTAAAATAATATTTGTATAAAAATTAAATGTTATGCGCAAGTTTATTCAAAATGGCTTGCATAAAATATTATTGTATGTTAGAATAATTATATATTTGGAGGAAAAATGAAAAATATTATTTTTATGTTTTTTATTGTGTTGTGTTCTTTAAGTTGTTCTGCATATAACTCCAATAAAAAAATTATCGGAATTGGTGATTATATAATTGGTGTTATTGAAAATGAAAAAATTCAATTTTATGAAATGATATTTTTTAATAATGACAAAAAAGTAGAATTTGAAATCTTAAATGGAAAAGATTTAATTTTACCTTATGAATATACAGATGTAATTGATACTGAATTAGGTATTGGTATAATATATAAAAATTTAATTAAATTTTATAATGGAAATGATGAACCATTCTTTAGTGAAATTTTCCAATGGGAATTAATTTCAGATATTGATATGATTTTACCTAATGAATATACAGGAGTAATTAGTATTGATCGCTACATAGGCGTAATTGTAAAAAATAATATTCAATTTTATGAATATATATATGAAAATAAAATTTGGCAAATAATACCTGATGTTGATATGGCATTACCTAATAGGTATAAAAATGTGTTTGGTTGTAGTATTGGAATAGGTTTAATAATAAATAATAAAATTGAATTTTTCGACTATAATTTTGAAAATAAAAATTGGATAAAAATTCCCGGAGCTGACATGATTTTACCAAATAACTTCAGAAATGTATTTGGTTTAGGTAGTAAATACTTGGGTGTTTTTGTTGATAATGTTATTAAAATATTTGAATATAGAAATGATATATGGGATAATATATATAATGTTGAATTAATATAAGAAATTAAATATTAAAACTACTTGACATAAATATAAATTAATAGTATTAATAATTTTTAGGAGGAATTAATTTATGATTATTAATAAAAAATAACATTCAACCTAATACATTACTTCAACCAGGTGGATCAGAAGATGGATATTTTTACTCGTATCGTACAAATATACGCGCTTACTTCGCATAACAAACGGTAGGCGACATATTTGTGAGAATAAAAAGAGGGAAAAATGAAGGAACGAATTTATATTTTTATAATAATTACAGTTTTATTGTTTAATTCATGTAATAAAGTGAATTCCAACATATTATTACCATTAAATCGATTAGATAATAACCCAATTAATAAAATATTAGGATTTAACGGCCTAAATACAGACGATCTTCAAATTGGTATTATTTCAAATAATAAAATAAGATTTTTTTCATGGCAGTCTGGTGATGATAATTGGAATGAAGTTGAAAATGTTGTTTTTTATTTATCAGATAATACCAAAGATATTTTTTCAACCGGAAATGGTATTGGAGTTGTTACAAATAATGAAGTAATATTTTTTGAATTATTGGAATCTGTCTGGCATGAAAAAATAGAATTAGTTTTTAACTTGCCAAATAATTGCCAGGCTGTTTTTTCACCTTTTAATTGGAGATATTTAAATGTTATCGTAAATAATAAAATAAAGTTTTATAATTTTGATTCAAATGAAGGTATTTGGAGTGAGAATTTTGGATTAGAATTGGAATTACCACAAAATACCAAAGGTGTATTTGCAGATGAATGGGGTGGTATATTTATAGTTTCTAATGAAAATATAATAAAATATTATTCAAGAGAATTATCTGAAAAATGGGATGAAATACATAGACTTGAAATAAAATTACAGAAAAATTTTCGGAATGCTTTTTTTCAATATTATTTGGCTATTTATGATGAAAATGACATAAAATATTATATGAGTCAATATCCAGAAGGTACTTGGGTTGAAATATTAAATGCAAAATTTGATTTGTCGGCTATAAATTGAAAGCAACAAATAACGGCCCATAATAAACGTTATGTGCAATACTACCCGAAATATTATTAATAAAAAAATACTTGACAAAATAATTTTTTTAATGTATAGTAAAAAAACATGAAATAATAAGGAGAGCTTTATGTTAAAAATTAATAATTTAGTTAGAATTTCCTTGTTTTTAATTATATTATTTGTTTTTGGATGTAGTAATAATAATAAATATGATATAAATTTAAGTGGGAGTTGGAATCAATATATAGAGTCATCACATGTTATGAATGACATTAAATTTAATGATGGAATTTATGAATATTATTTTTGGAAGGATATAGTATATATAGGTATTTATTCTACGAAAGAAAACCAATTAACTATAAAAATAAATAAAATTTTTGGAAGCTCATTCTCACAAATTTATAATATATATCCTTCACTCGAGGAAAAATGGTATTTAGAAGATGAATTAAAAGACATTTTAATAAATGTTTATAATTATAATGAAAATCAATATAATAATAAATTTGAAGAATTATTTAATGAAGTTATAATGAATTATTCTATTATTGAAGATAAATTAACTTTAACATCAGTAATTAAAGATTATTATTCTGATGGATCATCAGCTATTATGGAAGAAGTATATAATAGATTAAAAGATGATATATAATATACGAGTTGTACTGCGCCTAACAAACGGAAACTGCTCCGCTGCCCTGTACAAAGGAAGAAATGTTAGTATTTTCGGCATGGATGTCTTTGTAAGAAACGATGTATCCTTCATATATATAGCCTTCGTCAAACTCCCCAGTTATACTCGCTTTTATGCGTGGGTTTTCCGCTCGCGGTGATTTGGCAGGGGGAGTTAAAATTGCGGCCGTATCCAGAGAAAAGAAATTTGTCCTTGCTGTTCAACAGGCTTAAGCTCAACATGGTCACATGTTATCACAATTGCGTTTGTACATTTAGCGGTCGCAACAAGAATGGAATCGGCAAAGGACATTTTTTCGGCAGTTTTGAAATATGCGGCCTCATATACAATATCCTGGTTAAGTGTTTCAATTACGAATACCGGAAAGGTGTCGTAGATTTCACGAATGATCTCGTCAGCTTCTGCAGCTCCAACTTTTCTTATTCTGTCATAATAAACTTCAATAAGATTTGCAGAATTTATACTCAAAATAATTTCATTATGACTTGCTTTGGCAAAGAGTTCTTTGACAATATCTGCTCCTTTTTCCCCGTTAAGAAATGCAAGTACCGCACAGGCATCAAGAAGATAATTTTGTTTTGGCAAGACGTTCCCGCTCCTCTTCCTGACGTTTTTCCATGGTTAATTCTCGTTCTTTATCTTCACGGCAGTCTGCAAGGAAATCATCCACAGAGCCTCTCTTTATATTTTTATGAATACCATATAGTTTCATGTATGGAGGCGAATCCTCATTTACAGTTTCCGTTGTGCTTTGCGGGGATGAGGATTTTACATGAATAAGTCCAAGGTTTTCCAAATCGTTAAGCAGGCTAAGAGTTCCCTGTTTAATTATTTCTACAGTCACAGTCATACCTACATTATAAACAAAAAACATAAAATAGTCCATTGGGATTATCAAAAGCGGGAAAAATAAACATGAAATTTATCAAAAACCTTGGGGCCATATTGTTTTTACATTAATTATGCTTTCCTGCGTAAACCGCGCCTTTACGCAAAATACAGGGCAATCTGCATTCCCTAAAAACAGCATTAGTTATGTGCAATAAGCACACCATACAAAAATGTATATTGACATATATTAAAGTATTAGTATATAATATCTAGGATGAAATTGGAGGAAATTATGATACGATTTTTTATTTTGTGGTTAATATCTTTGGTTCTTTTTGTTTTAGCAACTATTTCTGTAATTGCATCGGAGTTTATGTACACTATTGTTCCATGTTTCTTTATTATCGGGTTATTTCCTTCAGTATACATGTGTATATTATTTGGAATTAAGGAAATGTCAATGTCCTTTTCTTTATCGCATAAAAAAAATTATTCTAAAGACATATTATTAAAAGCAAATAATTTTTTAGAAATATTTGGCAAAGTAACATGGATTTCCGGGATTGTTTCTTTTGTTGTCGGCGTTATCTTGTTATTACGAAATTTAGAATACGCTGATAGAATAGGGCCTAATATGTCTTTAACATTATACTCATTAATATATTGCGCCATAATAAATTTAATAATTATTATTCCAAATATAATTATTGTTAAAAAACAATTAAAAGAATAAATGTTAAAAGTATGTCAGGGGTATATAAATGAAGGATAATGACAAATCGTTTCTATTAAAACTATCGGTGTTTTGCAAAAAATATAAAAACATTATCTCAATTATTTTATGTTTTATTTTTTTATTCTTACTTGTTAATAATGAATTTAGGAAAATTAATTTGAAATCCAACGGAAGTATGATTATAATAGGCATCATATTTCTTTTAATAATTTTTATAATTTTATATGAGATAAGAATTATTAAAAAAATTCTGACATTTAATGAAAAAGAACTAATTGTTACTGGAAAAATATTCTCTGCTGAAGCGTACAGAATTAAGTATTCTCATGATGATATATATAGATATATTATTGGGAGATTTTATAATAAATATTTCCACGATGATACTATTTACCATATATATATAGACGAAAAAGATCAAATAAAGAAAATTTATTCTGTAAAAACATACAAGGAATGCCTTGATATCATTGAAGAGATAAAAAAAACAGGGGTAAAGATTTATGATGATACCGAAGCTTTATATCTTAGAGAAGACGATTTATTCAGAAATTACTATAAACTAAAGAAAACCTTTGAAGATTTTACTAATGAAAACAGCATCTAAAGAAACAAAGTAAAATGAAGAAAACCTTTATTGCGATCATAATTTTTCTCATCATACCATTTGTCACTGTTTGCGCTCAAATACAGCCTGTCAGTTCGCTTTTGAACCGGTTTTCACCGTTAGCAGAAATTATCATACGCAGTCTTGGAATGGAAGACAAAAACGGCAACGGCATGATCGACATGGGCTTAGACGAAGGTTACGAAGAATTTATCCAAAAATACGGCACAGGCGGAACTTTAGTAGAAAAACAAAAGAGCGTAGACTGCGGTTTCCATGCTAACAGAGTAATGATAGGCGCCAATAATAACAGACTGGAAGAAAATGAAATTGTTAATTATTATTATATCAACATAAGATTTAAACCCGAATTTAACAGAGAAACAGATACTATTGAAGGGGAAATAGCCGCTTTTATCCGCGCAAATAATCTTCCGTTAATTTGGCTTGATGACGAGCAAGGAACTGTGATGAATGCCGTTACGCGAATACTGGGAGCAGGCTGGAATGATCCTACTGCGCAAAGAACGGAAGATGAAGCTGTAAGATTGTTTACAAGGGCGTTAAATGGAATGAATGTCCGTGGGCGAACCGGACTGCCAAGCAATAACGGCGGATATTATACGATGCCAGAAATGGTTACCCGCAGAGCCGGTTATTGTTTTGAAATCGCGCAATTCGGGCACTGGTTTTTTTCACAGTTGAGAATAAATTCCGTATCTGTTAATGCTGATTTAACCGTATCAATATTACATGAAGTTGTCAGGTTCGCATCCGGCAGAAGAGTTGATTTTTTTGGCAGCAGTAATAGGTATAATGTATCCGCTGATAACTGGCACATATCGAATCCCCTGCAGAGCATAGGAACATACTACCTGATAAAAGGAAATGTATCGGAAAACAGGAGCATATTTGAGCAAGCTGTTTTATATGATAAATATGAAATATCTAATACTGGCAGATTAATGAATAATTATTTTAACAATTCGGCTAGATATCATGCGGCTAGTATCATAAACTTAGGCATATTCCTTTTAAATAATAATGATGTAAGCATGTTATTAAACACAAGACAATTAAACTCCTCTATGGTAAGAGATCAGGTAAAATCAATTTTACTAATGATGCTTGTAAGTTACAATCTGACCAGCAGTAAATCCGGCTGTGACCATATCGCGGGTTTACTGGAAACCCATTACGCCAATGACATGACTGTCAAGGAATACCTGTATAATTACAGATTATGATACCAAAATTATAAAGAATTAACCTTTTCCCTGATAATTAATGGGAAAAATCAAAAAATGAACAGGTTTTTCATGCTTGTGGAATTCCGCATATTGCATTAAAATAATACAATGTGTAAGCATGGACTCTTAAAAATATTAGCTGTCTTGCCCATGCTTATCCTGTTTTTTACCGGCTGCGGACAAAAACAGGAAGAACTTTCTAACCTTCCTGTAAACTGGACGTCGTTCAGGGATATACCGGGCGTTACCGCCGAAGAAATCGCCGCGATAGAAGAATTAAAGAATAGGTACAGCCATTTTGTGTACGCGATGGTTTATTCGACAGAGGCGTTCATCGATTCAAGCACTTATATGAAGAACGGCTACTCCACCCTGTTCTGCGACTGGCTCACAAAACTATTCGGAATATACTTTGAACTGTCTTTTATTGACTGGAATGATATTCTTCGCGGGCTAATAAGCGGCGAAATTCATTTTACAGGGGACATGACGCCGACTCCCGAGCGAAGCGGAACGTTTATTATGTCGGAGCCAATCGCGCAAAGGACATTAAAGTACATAAGGCTAGCGGACAGCGCTCCGCTTTCAAGAATTGCAGAATCAAGGAACCTGCGTTTTGCGATGTTCGGCGGAACCATAACATACGATTACATTGTATCGTCGCGCGTTTATGAAGATTTTGATGTTATAGCGGTAAACAATTATGACAGCGTTTACGGTCTATTAAAATCGGGGGAAGCGGACGCGTATGTAGGCGAGCGCATTGTGGAAGCGATTTTTGACACTTACGGCGATGTCGTTTCCGCGGATTTTTTCCCGCTGATTTACAATCCTGTTTCAATGGCGACGGCAAGAAGCGACCTTGCGCCTGTGATCTCTATTGTTAATAAAGCCCTTCAAAACGGCGGAAGTGAATTTTTAAGATTGATGTATAAAAAAGGAGAGCATGAATATCTCAAACACAAATTCAATTTGATGCTCAGCGAAGAAGAACGCGCGTTTATCAGAAATAACCCCGTAATTCCGTTCGCGGCGGAGCATTATAATTATCCTATAAGTTTTTATAATAAATACGAAAAAACATGGCAGGGCATTCTTTTTGACATAATTGATATTATCGCGGATTTATCGGGCCTTTCCTTCAATCTTGTAAACAATCAGTATAATGACTGGTCTCATCTTTTAGCGCAGCTTGAATCAGGCGAAGCCAGCATGATCTCCGAGCTTATACACACAGATGAAAGAAGGGATAAAGGATTTTTATGGCCTGAAACCCCGACTATATCCGACAATTACGCGCTCCTTTCCAAGTCGGAATTGCCGAATGTAACGCTTGAAGAAATTCTTGCAACAAAAGTCGGCATACCTGAAGACACCGCGTACGATGAAACATTCTACGGCTGGTTCCCGAATCATCCGTATACATATGTATATAAAAATATTGACGATTCATTCAGCGCGATGGAACGCGGCGAAGTAGACCTTGTGATGTCGAGCCAGAGAATGCTTCTTGCAATCACAAACTATAATGAGTATCCCGGGTATAAAGCGAACTTTGTTTTTGACAGAACATCTGATTCGTTTTTGGGATTCAATAAAGATCAGGGAATCCTGTGCTCAATTTTTAATAAGGCTCTTAAACTTATAGACACAAAAAGCATTTCAGGGCAGTGGATGCTGAAAACATATGATTATAAAGGAATGCTCGCGCAGGCTCAGATTCCCTGGCTTATCGGCGTGCTGATTCTTTTGTCGTTTATATTAATTCTTGTTTTTATCATTTTGATCAGAAAGCGCAACGAAGAAAAGCTGCTGGAAGCGCTTGTAAAAAAACGCACCGCGGAAGCTGAATCTGCAAACCGCGCAAAGAGCGATTTCCTTGCGAACATGAGCCATGAAATACGCACGCCGTTAAACGCAATCATCGGCATGACGGCGATTTACAAAAACACAGGCGATCTTTCAAGAAAAGATTACGCTCTTGGCAAAATCGAAAACGCTTCGACGCATCTTCTGGGAATTATTAACGATGTGCTTGACATGTCTAAAATTGAAGCCAATAAACTTGAACTGTCTCCTGTCAAATTCAATTTTAATACCATGCTGAATAACGTAATAAACGTGGTGAATTTCCGACTGGAAGAAAAAAAGCAAAAATTAAAAATCAATGTTGATAATAATATTCCGAAGTTTTTAACCGGCGACGATCAAAGGCTGGCGCAGGTTATTACAAATCTTTTGACAAACGCGATCAAATTTACGCCTGAAGAAGGCGAAGTCAGTTTTAAGGCGGACCTTCTGGGCGAAGCCGCAGACGCTTATGAAATTCAAATCGCTATAATTGATAACGGAATAGGAATAACAAAGAAACAGCAGGAAAAATTATTCAGCGCGTTCACGCAGGCGGAAAGCGGAATCAGCCGTCAGTTCGGCGGAACAGGTCTTGGCCTTGTTATTTCCAAACGCATAATAGAAAAAATGGAAGGCAGGATTTGGATTGAATCAGAATTCGGCAAAGGCGCAAAATTTATTTTTACGATAAAAGCGCAGAAGTGCCCTGATGAACAGAATGAAGAGCCGGACAGCTCCGGTAAGCCTTTAAAAATGCAAAAGAATGAGTTTTCCGGTAAACGCATGCTTTTGGTTGAAGACATAGAAATAAACCGCGAAATCATTATCGCTTTGCTTGAAGACTCAGGTCTTTTAATCGACAGCGCGGAAAACGGCAAAGACGCCCTTGATATTTTTAAAGCGTCTGCGGGCAAATACGATATAATATTTATGGATATTCAAATGCCGAAAATGGACGGATGGGCGGCGTCGCGGCAGATACGCGCTTTGGAAGGCGGATACAAGGAATTAAAAGGCAGTCCGCGCAAACGGATACCAATAATCGCGATGACGGCGAACGTCTTCAAGGAAGATGTCGATGCGTGCATTAAAGCCGGCATGGACGATCATCTTGGAAAACCGATTAACGTTAACGATATGTACGATAAATTAAGAAAATATCTTACAGCGTAATCTCATGCCGATAATAATTTTTCTGCGCAAACGAGTTTGACCGCGGCGCAAAAAATATCAAGGGCTTCCTTTAATTCATTGAGCGGCGGGCAGGTTGGAGCTATGCGGATGTTCCTGTCTTCCGGATCAACTCCGTTGGGAAATGTCGCGCCTGCCGGAGTAAGCGCAACGCCCGCCTGCGCGCACAGCGACACAACTTTTTTTGCGCAGCCTTCTTCGATTAAATCAAAGCTGACAAAATAACCGCCTTCAGGCTCTGTCCACTTCGCAATACCCAGACCTCCCAGTTCGCTCCGCAGGGTATCGGAAACAAGTTTAAATTTAGGCTGTAAAATCGCGGCGTGTTTTTCCATGTGAGCCATAACGCCGCCAGCGTCTTTAAAAAACCGCGCGTGGCGGAGCTGATTTATTTTGTCAGGACCGATTGTCTGCGCCGTCAGACGCTGCTTTATAAATTCGCAGTTCGATTTTGACGACGCGATACACGAAACAGAAGAGCCCGCGAAACTCACTTTGGAAAAGGACGCGAACTCGTAAACCATGTTCGGGTTTCCTTCTTCTTCGCAAAGACGGATGATGTTGCGGATTTTAAACTTTTTATTACTAAGATCATGAAAGCCATAGGCGTTGTCCCAGTAAATTCTAAAATCTTTCGCGGCAGGTTTCAGCTTCGCGAACCGCTTTACAGTATCATCCGAATAGACAATGCCGGTCGGGTTTGAAAATTTCGGAACGCACCAGATGCCTTTAATCATCGGATCTTCTGCCACAAGTTTTTCTACAGCGTCCATGTCAGGGCCGTCATTGCCGATCGCGACAGGGATCATATCGATATGAAAATATTTGCAAATTGTAAAATGCCTGTCGTACCCGGGCGAAGGGCAAAGGAATTTTACCTGCCCCTGATTCTGCCAGGGCTGTCCGTCCCTTACTCCGTGCGTCATATTTACGGCGACGTTGTCAAACATTAATGCCAAAGAAGAGTTGCCGCCTACGATTACTTCATCTGCCGATACGTCAAGAAGGTCTGCGAATATTTTTTTTACTTCGGGGATGCCGTCAATCCCGCCGTAATTTCTGCAGTCGGTTCCGTTTAGAGCCTTGTAATCATCTTTGCCAAGGCATGTAAGCATATCGTTGCATAACGCAAGCTGTTCGTCGGAAGGAACTCCCCTTGTCATGTTGAGCTTTTTGCCTTTTTCTTTGTGTTTGTTAAAATTTGATTCCAGTCCTTTCTTTAACGCGGTTAATTCCGCTTTTGTCATTTGTGAATATTGTTTCATCTCATTTTCCCTGAGATTACATTACACTTTATAAAGACTTTCGCCAATAGGATTTTTAACGTACAGGAAAAGAATCAAAGCCCGCGCTTTTAAGCTGGGCGATTGTGCGGTTTTGATCAGGGCCGGAAGGAACAGTGACAGCCCACATTTCATTTCCGCTAACATTACGCGTCTCGATGGAAGCAGAAAAACCCGCCTGTTTTAATCTTGCTTCCTGCGCCTGCGCGTTTGCCAAACGGCTGAAAATTCCTGTCTGCAGTCTTGCAGCTGTCAGCTGCGATGATGATGATGATGATGAAGGCTGTGCGCTTACAGCGGAAACCGCGGCGGTGTCGTTTTCAGCTAATGAAAGCGAATCAAGCCCGCTTGCGAAAAGCCAGAAAGGGCTTGGCATAATAACAACCGAAGAAGCGCCGCGCGCAATCCTTCCTTCAGGCGTATTCGGGAATTCATTTACAAGACGCATCTTCCATCTTTCTTTAGAAGCGCCGTCTGATATTTTCCAAAGCGTAAAAATAATTTCCGCTTTTAACTCGGCGTATTCAGGATTGTCGGCAAACGATCCGAGTTCGCCGTGATCGCCTGTGACAATCGCCCTGATACTTGCGTCAAGAAAACGCGCGCGCGGATATCTTGATAATAACGGCACAAGCGCCGCCGCCGCTCTATCAAACTCGCCCATCGCGGCAAGACAATACGCGCAGGATAAAAGCGCGATGTCGTCTACCCTGCCGGGAACCGCAGCGGCGGCTTCAAGCCAGCTTCGCGCCGCGCCTTCGATGTCGCCTGACAGCTGGCGGACTCTCGCAAGACGGACAAGGGCTGCGTGTTTATCCGCGGCTGATATTCCCTGCCTTGCGATTTCTCTTTCGATGCTTTGAATCTCAGCTGTCAGAGCTACTCCCGACTGCGCGAAAATATTTAAAGGCGCGAACACAGAAATAAAAGCAATTAATAATACTGTGATAATTAAATAACGCCTTGCGGGTCTTATCATTTTTTGCCGCCAAGCCTTTTTGCGAAAAATCTTTTTTTTGCTTCAGTGGCGTCATTTTTTATTTTCTCGTCAGGTTCAATCGTTACAGTCTGCTCCGGCTGCAACGGCTCGGGAGATTCGTTTGCTTCGGTATTGGGGTTATGGTGTTTTTTTCTGTATCTTCTTAGTATCAGGAAAAAAAGCGGGATGGAAAATAAAAGCCCCATAACAAACGAAACAAAAATTGTAATAAATATCGGGACATCCGTTAACTCTGTAAAACCGAAACTAATGTTATGTCTGTTATCAAGGTTAAATGTAATAAATACAAGAAAAACCGCGAAAACAATAATCATAATAATCAAACGCCAGGGCATATATTTCTCCTTAAATAATAATTAAATCCTTTGCTCTGAATGTGTTCCCCTTTACCGACGAAAGCGTTATTTTCGCAAAACGCCCAATCATTGACCTGCTGCCGGGAACCGCGGCCATTTCGTCTTTTTCAGTCCTCGTTATTAATTCATCGGCATTTTTTCTGGAAATTCCTTCTATTAAAACAGTTTCTGCGCTTCCAATACGGCTTTTTAATAGAATTCCTGTGTGTTTTTTCTGAAGATTTATCACCCTGGACAATCTTTCTTTTTTAACGCCGTCGTCAATTCTTCCGGGAAGATCAAAAGCCTTTGTGCCTTCGCGGGGATTAAAATGGTACATATATGAATAAAGGAATCTGATTTCTTCCATTAGACCGAGAGTCTCTTTAAAATCATCTTCTGTTTCACCCGGAAAGCCGGTAAGAATATCCGTTGAAAGCGTAATGCCCGGCATCGCGGCGCGGATATTACCGGCCAGTTCAATGAACTGCCGCGATGTATAGCCGCGGTTCATCGCCTTTAAAACCGCGTCGGAGCCGCTTTGGACAGGCAGGTGAATATGGCGGCAAAAAACACTGTTTTGCGCAAGAACTTCGACAGTTTTTTGGGAAAAGTTCGCGGGATTCGCGGAAAGAAAGCGAATCCATTTTACGCCGCTTTTTTCCGCTTCCTTCGCGATTATTTTTAAAAGCCCGCTGAAATCCGTATCATCCTTTTCCCAGCAGTAACTATTTACATTCTGCCCAAGCAGTGTTACTTCACGCACTCCCCTTTCACCCACAACGCGTATTTCATTTAAAATATTTTCAGGGCTGCGCGAAACTTCCCTGCCGCGGACATAGGGAACAATGCAGTATGCGCAAAAGCGGTTACAGCCGTGCATGATTGGGACAAAGCTGCGGAACTGTCCTTCTTTTTCAAGGTGAGACTGCGAAAAAGAAAACACCGCGTTTTCGTTTACATCAAGTTCCGCTTTTACGCCTTTTTCCGCGG
>JGI24694J35173_10001792_pt1 | contig 18560 bp, 21 predicted proteins | sample TergutCo191P1_FD_35173 | JGI IMG/M metagenome (IMG submission 35173) | reverse complement strand
TGCGGGGTTATGGTAAAGGGGATTTGATTGTTAGAGTTGGTATATTTGTTCCTGAAAAACTTACTAGTCAGCAGCGGGTTTTGCTTGAGCAGTTAGCTAAAGAGTTTGGAACGGACATTTCAGCTAAGAGAGGAAAGTTCCGTTTCTAACTTTTCTTTTTTTCTTAACGGTTAATTAATATTTGATTAATAGTTAATAGTACGAAAAAATGTGTTATTGAGCGTAAGGTTTTTTAATATATTTTGACATTTTAGTTTTAGGTGAAAACATGGATTCAGCAATATTGAACTTAATTGTTAGCATAGTCGTAAGCATTGTAGTTGTTGCGCCCTCACTATGGATAGCCGGTAGACTGCTTGTCGATAAAAACAAAGCTAAATTCACAGATGCCATATGGATAGTTACGCTTGGAACATTAATCAGCTCAATATTTAGTTACTTTTTTGACGGCGGAATCATTGTATCCTTAATTATGCTAATAATTATTTTGGGATTAGTGAAGCATTTCTTTGACTGCGGATGGCTAAAAGCATTACTGATAAGCATTGTAGCACTGATAATCTTTATAATAATTGCAGTAATACTAGGATTAATAGGCATAGGCGTCATGGGACTAGTGTTAATATAAAACTAATACCCTCTTCTTTTTTTTAAACAACATTTAATGAAGAAAAAGTTACAGTATTCTAAAAATAGTAAAAAATAGAGGTTGTTTTTGTTCTGCGCAACAGAGTTAATTATTTTCTGCGTTTTTTACGACACCAATTGGTAATATGTCTTTATTGTTAGCTTCGTTTATAACCTCTGCTACGCCAAGATATATAGCACTTGCACCACACATAATACCCTCTATACCTGTAATTACGCCAAACCATACAGGATTGCCAAGTAATTCTTTAGCTGCCAATAAAAAGAACAGTATAGCTAAGCTCATAAAAACAAATTGCAAAGCTCTATTAGTTTTAAGAGTTCCAAAGAACAGTGCAAACGTAAATATGCCCCACATTATAAAGTAGGCCGCCATAGCAATACTATTTGCAGGCGCTACAGCTCCAAAAAAGGACATACCCGGCATAAGAAGCGTAAGCACCAAAGACCACCAAAAGAAACCATAAGACGCAAAAGCCACTGTACCAAACGTGTTACCTCGGCGGTACTCCATGATGCCTACAATTATTTGAGCTAAACCACCAAAGGCTATACCCATTGCAAGAACCATACTGTTTAAAGCAAATAAACCCTCATTGTGCAAATTCAAAATAACAGTTGACACACCAAACGCTAGTAAACCTAAAGGCGCCGGATTTGCTAATTTATAGTCACTCATTTTTCCACTTTAAATTTTATAGTAAAAGGGAGAAAGTAAATAGAACATTTTTAACTCTTTCTATAGCATCTAACATTTTTCACTTAAACCCTACCGTATAAATCAATTCATAGTAAAGTTTGTTGCTGTTTTTGTTTGAATATGTGTTCACATATTACGGCTAATGTGACAGATACCGTTGTTAGAACCTGTATTCAATAAGTTTTTAACTAATGATGTGTATAACGTATTGTGGTTAACTTTTTGACATACGATACTGATTTAATTGATAAATAATGGAGCATAATTGAACCAATATTTACTAAAGCAAAAAGGCAAACGCCTACAAAAATACTCCAAACGAAAAATAGTAAACACCGTACGATATCTTAACAAAACCGGTTGCCAATGGCGCATGTTACCCAAAGAGTACCTCAACTGCCAAACAGTACACTCTTTTTATCGATGAGCCAAAAAAAGCGGCCTATGGGAAGAAATGAACGATTTACTAGGAGCGATGACGCGCATAGAGGCAAACGAAACGCTAAACCAAGCTATCGCTTAATTGATTCCCAAAGCGCAAAAACCACCTCAGCTAACGAAGATAGGGTGTTTAACGGTGGAAAAAAATTAAAGGCCGCAAACGACATATAGTTACTGATGTTAGGAGTAACTTGTTAAAAGTGGTTGTTGGAGCGGCCAATATACATGATACGGTTGTGGAGTGTGAGGTTTTTCGGTTTGCGCTACAAAAGTATTCTTTTTTGCAGGGTGTTTGTGGGGGTGCGGGGTTTAGTGGCGTTTGTTGTTTTGTTGTGTTTTTGGGGTGGAAGGTGATATTTCAGAAAAAATTGTGACTGAAGGTTGGAGGGTTTTGTCTAAGTGTTGGTGTGTGGAGTGAACGTTTGGTTGGTTGAATTGGTTTAGGAGGTTGTCTAAGGATTATGAAATTTTGACAAACTCTGAAGAAACCATGATAATGATAGCCATTCAACAACTCTACTCAGGAGGCTCTGCTGTTGAATACAGATTCTTAAAGTTTAACTCGATGTTTCGGGAATCAGGCGTAGTAATCACTATTCATACTTTCCATATTGACCAAATTTGCCGTGTTTTAGTTCATCTTGCATCACATCATAATTATATCCCGCGCTCTCACGATATAATCCTGTTTTAACATCACAAATTTTCTTAAAAGTAGTAGAGTTATATACTATGTTTAACGCTTGCTCTATCGTCTTTTTCTGTTCTTCCACAAGGATATTAGCCAAATCAACAGTTAAATGCTGTATCAATAAATCCTGTTCTTTTGTAAGTTCCATTTATTCCACCGCCTTAGATAGGCAATAGCCTTTTCGGAATGAAATGAATATTGATTTGTTAGATTTTTATATGTAATTTGCTTAACAACATCATCTATATTCATAAAGCCGTCCCGAAACAGGTCGAACGTTCCCACTAAATCATCATTTGCAACCGCGCCTACAACTAAATCATATTTATTATCGCCGTTATAGAGTCTATTTTTAATATCACTAAATTTTTTCTCTCTATTATTTATAACAAATAAAGCCCAATCTTTACTTGGACTTTCAAATTTAAGTATATTTAAAGCATCATCATTAAAAATTTCATCGCTAAGCTCAAACACACTTACAGTAGGATTTCCACTGAATCGATCGGTAACCCTAACCGTCATTCTTTCAGCTTGCTCTCTAACTTCGGTCAAATAAAATCCTTGTCCAAAATCTTTGAAAGGTCGCGCTTTTGACAAATCAACATCGATTATTTTGGTGTTAGAACCGTGATAGAGTATCATATTAGTCCTCCGTTTTTGCGACAAATAGCCTGCATATCATCTATAGCGTCATTAATACTTAATGTGTGTTCTATTTCATAATGATTTATAATAAATTGTAGTCCACCATAATTTTCAAGGTATCTATATGCTTCGATAAAAGATAAGTTGAACTCGTTCGCGAATTTTTTAATACATAACACAACGTATGATAAAATTTTGTATGTTTTATTTTCGGTAACTGTTTTCACCGCTTCTCACCTCATATAAACATTATATAGCGTCCACCTTAAAATCTCAACCGTTTTTTTTGCCATCAGCCTGTTTTTTATTTTTGAGGATTTCAGCTTCAAGCTCGCACTATCTGACATGATAACCAAAATATGGTCGGTTGTAACTATAAAAATGTGACTAATATCAGATAATGCTTATTGCATAGGTATAATCGGTAGGTATAATATGTCTAAAAATAAATTTTTATGGCAAATTACGTAGACATTGATAGTTTTTTCACATGGAAAATACGGGCAAATTATGACCAAATATGGACAATAAGTCATTTTTGTTGTCAGATTACACGAGTCACACTATTAATGTAAATGTATGTTGCTATATTGGACAAACGGTACGGGATATTCTGTTTTGACGGTATTTTCAAGAACAGATATAATACGCTCTACCATGGGCATATTTTTCTAGATACGTCTTAACACTTGCTTTCTGATTTTAAATATGACAAAATTATTTTCAGAAAAAAAATTACAACAATACAGTAAACACAAAAGAAGGTAGATAGTTACTGGTTTTGCTTGAATATGTGTTCACATATTACGGCTAATGTGGCAGATACCATTGTTAGAGCTGCAATACTAAACGTAACGGGGGTTAAACGTATGCCCCAAGGGGTATAGTTAAGGGCCAACCCCGTTAGTGCAACTAGGGCTATGCTTAAGCCAAGACTCAAGCCAACATGCACCAGTTTATCAGAGCGCCAAGGCTCCAATAAAGACGGCTGCATAGACTGTAACAATTGTGTAAAAGCAAAGCCTGGCAAAAACAGTATAAACAAGGCACCCAATATTTGCCGCAAAAACCCCCAAGAATAAGAACCGGCGGGTATAGCAAAAATTGCCACAACTGTAACAATTGTAATTACCATAACCAGCCAGTACCAAACATGCTTATTACCAATGTTTACCGCTATTTTGTCAGCCATCTCTATCCCTTGCCCTAAAGTATTAGTGAAATAAGTTGAATAGTTGCAAATATAAAAAAGACGCCTGTAACTATAAAAGTAATCATACGCATTTTTTTATAATTAATTACAATATTTGTTTGACCATAATAAGCAGAAAGCACCTCTGTTGATAAAAGAAGAAGCACCGCGCCAACCATAAACATGATACCTAAATCACTAAAAAGCAAAGGAGGCAACAACACTTAAGCCCCCACCATCTGATACTCCAACCTTAAAACACCCCCACTAACAACCTCATCCAATACAACAATACCTCGACCCGTCACTTTAGCTAACACACAAGCAAAACAACTACTTAAAAGAGAACTCACAACACCATGAGCACACGGAAACTCTGCCCGAGACCTTTGACAATCATCAACAAAAATACTATTCTTCACCTCAAGCACAACAGTATCAACCCCAACAGTAACCACTACATCATCTGCAAGCCGCATATCCTCAATCATTACCTTTAAAAGCACACTTTGAAGCTTTGAAAGATCAACTTTTATAAAAGAATACCCCATGTGCTTTTCAAAGATCCTTAATAAAGCACCCCCAGGCGGTGTTAAGAATAAATTTTGTTTGCTGTTAAACAGACCCGACACTTCTATCTCCTCAGGCAAAGGTAATTCTTGTCCTGAAAACTTGGGAACAAACACCAAAGAAGATTCAGAATCCTTCAAACACTTCGGAGGCAAATATATGCCTTTTTGATTAAAATTCTCCTCCGTTAAGATACGTTCAATATTATTTGCGCCTGCAGCTGTTGAAGCATTTATAAGAGGTAACGGAACATGCCTTTCCGGTGTTATAAAAAACAGAACACCACACCAAAAAATACAACTAGTACCCAAAATAGCCAAAAACGAAGAAACAAAAATGGCTGAGGCAACAATAGTTAAAATACCAACAATAACAAGTACGAGTATAACTCCGTGAATACACACTTTTTTATTCTTTGACATATTAATATACCTTTAACATTTATTTATTTCTTTATTTTTTGTAATAATAAGAAAACTTTTATCATTTACAATTGCATTTACAATGGAATATAGTTTAAAATCTGCGCTTTTTAAAGCAGAGAGCCATGTTTTAGAGTTTCACGTTAGACATCCATTTTACATACAAAATAAAGACTTCCAGAAATCTGCCTGATATACCACACTACATCGCAACACAAAAATTAAACTATCCAATACATGTGTTAACGCATTTATTTTGAGGCTTCATACATTTCAAAATTAGGATTTGAATAAATTTTATTAAAAATTGTGGAGTTAGATAATTGAACAGCAAAGTCATCAAACAGCTCCGGTTCACTATAAAGCCGTCTATACCTTTCACTATTTCCATGACTAAATATCAAATATAGAGGATCTGTAACACCTTGACTCCTTAAACCAAACATCGTGTACTCCAACGCTAAAGTGATATTGTCTTTATTTATAATAAAATCTAAATAATGCACGCGATATACGCCAAAACCTTCTTGAGTACTTGCCCAATGATCACCATTACCAATGAGCAGACAACTAGGTACCGTAGAAGACCGCAAGAATTTTGAGCCACTAAGTTCGCTCGGTGTGATGTAGTCGTATGTTTCTTCACCGTATCTCGCCCAAACAAACATTGTCGGAGAAAACAGTATAATAAAAATTGCAAATATTGCAAAAATTTTTCGGTGGTCAACAGTCTTTACTACAAAGAAAACGATTAATGGCAAACTAAAAAGCCAAAGACGAGTAAAAACCTCCCCCCCATATGGTAAAAGAAACAGAATCCAAATACCAATAATTGAAAACAGCATCAGTTTATCGGTTCGATTTAATGTTTTCTTTTTGTAAGCAATAACTAAATTGATAAATGCAAACACCAGAAAAATTATTGCATAAATCATCTTTACTTCATTTGTTAAAACACGGCCCCAAACCTGATTAGCACCAGTTTTATTAAAATTCATAAACACGTTGGATAAGACATCAGTTATTTCGGAAGATAAACGTCGAAAGTTTCCGATGACATATACGTTTGCGGCATAAACGGTCCAGCCTACAACAATTACGACGAAATTTAGAAGTACATATTTAGATTTAAAATATTTTGTAATATATAAAACAAAGAGGATTCCAAGAGGTATTATGGCAGATAATTGGTGACCAGCCACTACTGAAATAAATAATATAATAGCAGCAATTAGAATTGCTCTGTCTGAGTCCTTGACTGAGTTATCTCTTAAATTTCTATTAGCAATAAAGGTCAACAGTGTGAATATTAAAATAAACAAGATAAAACTAAATGTTTGAGATGATAAATAGTCACGGGAGCCCCAATTGGCGAAATAAAAAACCCATAGGGACAACCAGATTTTTAAATTATTATTTGAAACTGTTTTAAAGAAAAAGTATAACGGCAATAACATGGCTAGTTCCATTAAAAAAGGTGAACAAAAAGGTATCAATGAACTAGCGTTGACACCTGTTATCATTACGAAAATTGCTGTAAAAATCTGAAAAGATGGCCAATTGCTATAAGCTACCTGCGCTGGGTCAGCAAATCCAGTGCGAATAATATAATCAGATACGGCATATGAATTGTAAGCGAAACGTTGACGTGCGCCTTCTATCAAAACAGGTGTCAAGAATAGAAACATTATCAATAAAATTATTTGTAGGAATAGCAGTTTTTTGTTAGCGAAAGAAAACAGAGAAATAACAAAAGATATGCTAAGAATACTTAGTGAAATAAAATATGTTAACGGTAAAGCTGTTACAAGCCCAAAATCAGTAATATTGCTAAGAGACGTTGTTGTTAGAGAATAAAACCAAAGAATAACTGAAACAATAACTAGTGAAAGTACAAACTTCCAATTACCTTTTTTAATTGAATAAAAAAAATAATGCTTAGAAAAGTTTACCACAAATTCACCATTTAATGAAGTAGATTTTGACATGTATTTAACGCGTATTGTGTGATGTCATTCATATTTTCTAAACAGATCTAATCACATAACCAGATAGACATACGTTTAATCTATAAAAAATTTATTGATAATATTATATTGTTGTCTATAACTATTCATAATGTAGCAACTTAAATACATACCGCAGATATTGTTGAATATGTTGCATTAATCATTATTTAAATCACTACATCACTTAATTATACATAATAATAGTTACAAAAACTCACCTAAAACACGCCGCTAATGATTTTTCTTAAGACTGTCATGTACGCCTTAATTATCGCGGGGGTAAACAAGAAATTGCTTTTTGATGATAAATAAGCGTTAGAGAACGATTGAAGAGAAACAAAATAGTCACCCAACCGTGATTTACCTATACTTACAGGTGTTTGATAGACGGGTATAGACTTTTTTAGTAACATAAAAGGGAAAAAACGGGCTTTTGTAGATTTTTTGAAACGAAACGTCTCGCAATTGCCGTGACGTTTAAGCAATTGAATAACATCAATTTGTTGCAAAATAGCTTGATTGTTCTTCATCATACTTTCCAGTAATTGTATACCAACAGAATTTCTTGCTATGATTACTGAACGTCCAAGTGTGTCCGAACAACGAAATTCTGAAAACCAAGCATCGCCAAATGAAAGATCTGCGAGTTCACAGGATGTATCAATACATTGTAAACATCTTAAGGGCGTAAAAAGGAACAAATTGAAGAGCTCTTCTCTGTAGGCGTGAAATGGAAGTTTTTTTATTTTGCCATTTTTAAGGCGGATTGTCATTACTCCGGGCCACCCATTACCTCTATGAGTAAACTCTGAAATGTCAGATATCTTGACACCCATCTGGCCTAGCAGATATTCAAATCCGTGAAAATTCACGCTATGGGAGCATAAAAGTCCGATGTGTAAAACTATTCTTTTTCTGAGTACTGAGTTTACCCGTTCTGCTTTTCGTATTCCCTGTATTTGACAAGGAAGGCCAACAACCGCATATCGTCCCTCTTTTTGGAGAACTTCGCGCAACATGATGTTTGTGGCAACGGGACAATACTTTGATGTTTGTGCTGAAACAATTTCTTCGACTGTTTTAGCTATAAATACTTTAGGCTTTGTCGGTTCCAGTTCATTCATCTTGGTTACTATAGCGCCGTCAATAAAGCCACTTTCCAAAGCTGAAATAAGAAGGCTTGTTACCAAACCTCCAGAAGAACCCTTTGCCCTAATTGTAGAATCCTGCGCGTATCCAATATAACACTGAGAGTAAGTACCAATCAACGGATCATATTTACCCTCTCTATCCATGAAAGAGTTGTTTAGCTGAACAACATTGACATTACTTCCGGGACAAACCTTTAAGCAATTGCCGCAGTTAACACAAAGGCCAATTATAGACGCCTCAAGTTCACCTTTGCTGTTTGAGACAATCTCAATAGACCGAGATGGGCAAATCCCGGCGCAAGTTCCACAGCCTAAGCAAAGGCCTGTCTCAACTACATATTTAATCGTTTTTGTCATCCAATCCCGCCTATACTATTAAATTGAAACATCTTGGATAGCTTTAGAATTTTCACAACAAACTGGTTCCTGTTAAACTTGAACATAAAATATAAGTAGCAAATAAAACGTTAATGTGAACTGAAAAAGACATTATAAATCGCAATAGTCACAAAATATAATACAAGAAATAAATTAAATTTTATTTACCTAATATTTAGGCAATTTTTACACTATACCTGTGCATAATTAGCGTTTGATGGTAGAGCAAGTGTTTTGTTAGTGTATAAATGAGATGTTTGTGTTTTACGTATTGAAAAAATGATCATTTATGCTACACGTGCAAAAACTATGAATACTTAAATAATTACGTTAGATTTATTGTATAAAAATGGCTTAAAAAGTTAAGTAGACTTTAGGCGTAATTAGCGTTTGGTGGCGGGGCATGTGTTTTGTCAGTGTGCAAATGAGATGATTTCATTTTAAGTATCTAAAAAATAAATCATTTATGATACACACACCAGAATAGTGAATGCCTAAATAATTACGCCTAAGGTCTAGTATTTAATAGATTAATTAGGTATGCACCGTTCAATAAACTTTGTTTTTTCTTGTCATCAAGACATTCATTGAGACGTTTAGTTATGGCCTGACGATTATCCCATGCGTAGTTCATAGCGGACTGCAGTTTTGATCCCAGCATGTTGCAATTGTTTCCTCGTATATCAATTAGACTTTCTGGACCCAAGAGATCGCCTAAAACACCTTGAAATTTATGAGCGTGGCCAACAGCAACTGTGGGAACACCTGTGGAAACCGCCGCGATCGTTGCGTGCATACGTGAGCCAACAAAAAGATCACATGAAGCAATAACACCTTTAACTTCATCTGCGGTATAGTATTCACGTAAAAGTTGAACTTTATCTTTATGCATAATTTTACTATAAATGGCTTCATGCATTTTTATGTCGTCTGAGTCGGGTCTAAAAACGTGAGCTATTAACAAGACAGTAACGCTTTTATGGCAATCAATAAAATTGTCGATAGCGCCAGCGAAAAGTTGTGCGTACTCATAATAACGCGTTGTATACCCGTTTGAAACGCAACCTGCAAGGTAGGGTATTACATCAGGGTTTCCAGTAATGCCTATAATTATATCATCAGTTTTTTTTGGAAATGACATAGGTGTTGGTTCTAGAAGGAAAGCAGGATCACCCGTGAGAACAACATTTGAACATGATAAACCGATTTTATTTAGATGTTTAACAGTGAACAATTCGCGGATAGTAATTAAATCTAGTCTACATAAAATTAATCGTGTAATAAATCCGGTAACTTTACTGTTAAATGGACCGAGAGATTCAGCACATATTACTGTTTTTTTGCCGGATAATAGAGCAAAAAACAGGTGATAGAGATGATAAATAAGAGGTGGTAATCCTCTGTCATTGATAACATCGCCAGTAAGATGGATATGTAGATCGTACTGGTGTAGTTTGCCTCTTTTCCCAAACATTCGTAACAAACTATACCAAAGAAGCATGAATGTGGCAATAACTGCAAAATAGATAAAATCCGCTTTTATTGAGCCATCTCTATGCCAAGGTCTCTTGATAACTGTGATATCAGATTTCTGATAACGTGGAGCGTCAAGCGTAGGTGAGGAGGAGAGAATAGATATATCAATATCTGGTTGATACACACGAAGCGCCGTTGCGACACTCAATACACGCGCCATTTCACCATCATTAAATGAGTTATATTCGTCAATAAACAATACTTTTTTTGATTTCCCCGATTGTTTTTTGACCAAATATTTTTCCACCTAAAGTTTATTTATAGAACAATACAGTTTCTCGTATTCAATTGCAGTAGTTTTCCAATTGAATTTTTGCTCCGCCCATGTTTTACCATTTTTTCCCATTCTTAAACATTCTGCTTCATTAGTTAAAAGATTTTTTAATTTTTCAGCCAGTTGTGAAGAATTGGCAGGTTCTACTAGAAACCCATTCCAACCATCAACAATTTGAATTGGGATACCTCCAACGTTAGTTCCAATTACAGGTTTACCAAAACTAAGCGCTTCGGCAATAACTAAACCGAACCCCTCATCTAAAGAAGGTAACACGAAAACATCACATCTTGCATATAAGTCATTAAGAGCCTTATTATCGACGCGTCCTAGAAATTTAACATAATTAGTAAGACCGCACTCTGCTACAAGCTGCTTTATCATTTGGACATATGCTTTATCTTGTTCATCGGAACCGGCTATTATAAACATGAGATCAGTTAAGTGGTAAAAATGTACAAGAATTTCTGCAGCTTTTATTAAATATGATACCCCTTTTCTATGTATAAGTATGCCTACAAAAAGAATAACTTTTTTCCCTAAAGTGTCAACATTTGTTTGTTGTACATGGTCTCTACTGGAAAGATCAAAAAAGTTGTCAGAAATCGCATTATGGATTGCAAATATTTTAGAAGAGTCAAGTCCATAACAATTGACTATTTTAATACGTAAGTCTAAATTTAGAACAGCAACTCTAGCAGCGTGTTTTATCATAAAAACGTCTGGATGAAAGAAACGAAATAGTGGAGGTAACCCGCTAGATTTTTCTAGCCCTAGTCGCATTGTGCTTCCATGATATGTATATACAATACGAGAACGCCATTTATTTGATGAAAATAAAAAAAATGGTATCCCTGATAATGGAAGGTGAAAATGAATTATGTCGAATGATTTTCCAGACATTTTTAGATAGTTATTAATAGAATATGAAAACGTTAACCCATCGAGAAGAAGTAACGGTAATACTGTTGGTGAACTTAAATTAAAAAGATCTGCAACTCTAGCTCGCTTTTTACCAATACGAATAATATCTACATCAGAAAAAACAGCAGTTTTATCTTGTGATACCGTATCCTTTCGCTCAAGAATTGTTACTTCATGCCCTAATGTAACAAGTTTTTTTGATATCTCAAAAATTACTTGCTCGATAGGGTTTGATTCTTCAGGGCCTATTTTCCCATATCCATCTGCAATTTGAAGAATCTTCAAAGATATATCGCACCCTGAAGAATAGTTGAATAGGAATGTTCAAATTTTTCTTCAATTAACATTGTTTGTTCTTCTTGAGAAGAAACAAAAAGTAACAAAAAAGCGAAAAAACTACTAACGATTAAAACGGGTTTACCTATACTACCTAACTTTTTTAATTTATTCGTACTGATCTTTTCTCTAACAGTAACTAGATTAACGTTGTTAATTACAAACTGAGCAATAAAACACGATAAACCATTATTAAAGGATCCAACAGATTGAGCACAAATAACTATGGGCTTACGAAAAACTATATTGTCCTGTAATTGGAAGCTATGTGATACTGCAGTGCCTAAACTGAATTGTGTTGTATCACTGAAACTATCACCGTTGTTGTCTATGCAAGTATCAGTTTTTAAAAAGTCATGAATATACCTAAAGATTACAGCATTTGCTTCAAGTTTTCTAGATAACTTTGAAGCACTTGATATGCCTACAAGAGAAATATCTTTGCGTTCTTTAGGTAACATTTGTTTCCAGTGTTTGTTGTCCGTCTCTTTTTGGTTTGAATCAATAGATAACTGTGTATAAGGAAAAACTTGTTTTAGAGACTTTACCATTATGGATGCCATTGCTGACTCGCCGTTATTAACTGTTGTATTTATTATGGTTATCAGTATTTTAAACGGTTTTTTAACACGCATAAATATCAGCTAAATAGTAACTAATTTTTTAGTAACTCGTCTACATAGATTGTTTTGTGTTGTTTTAGACTTTGTTTAGCCGCTGTGGATACGGCGGTTACCATTAATGCTTCGTTACCCTTTATGGGTGGTTTACTGTTGTTTTTGACGGCTTCTAGAAACTCACTTATGCTTTTGGTGTGGTATGTAATTCCATCGCGGAAGTATTTTCCTGAGGCGATAGATGTTATTGTTTTAGTTGCGTCTTTAAATGTGCGGTTCATTTCTGTTAGTGGTGATGAGACTTGTCCGTGTGTTTTGTACCAGCGACCGTTGCGGATATCACATACTATGCGTCCTGCTGTGCCGTGGATGTCTATGTTGAATAGGAAGGAGTCATTGAGCCAGGATATGTCAGCTAATGCTATGGAGGTGTCTTTGAATTGCATGGAGACTTGTATGTGGCTGATAAAGTTGAAGGCTCCTGTAAAGTCGCCGCCTTGGGCGGTTACTGATTCTAATGTTGAGGGGTTTGACCATAGTAGCATATCGATTAAATGGGGTCCAAAGTCGTCTAAAACGCCTCCTTCATGGTATAACCAGCGGCCACTGGTCCATGAGGCGGGGCATGGTGTGTGTGCAATTCCAATCATGGACACAATTTTGCCTAATTTTTTTTCTTGCAGTGTTTTGTGAACTTGTTGGGCCACATCAACACTTCGGTAATTAAAAACAACACCTAATTGTACTCCGTTATCTTTTACTACTTCTAGTACTTTTTTGCCTTCCTCTAAATCTATGGTTAAGGGTTTTTCGGAGAGTATGTGTTTGCCCAGTTTAGCGGCGTAACTGATTATCTCAGCATGGGTAAAAGTTGGGGTACAGACACTAACTATGTCGGCATCAGTTTCACTTAATGCTTGTTTATAATCAGTGTAATATTTATGGATGCCAAATTCTTGGGAGACCTCTTTTGCTATCTGTTCCTGATTATCTACAATACTAACTACTTCAACATCCGAAAACGATTGAAAAACAGGAATATGCCTTCTTCTGGCAACAGCACCACATCCGATAACGCATACTTTCATAATTATGGCACATCCTTTATTTTTCGTTTAAACGCCCTAGATTGGAAACGCAGAGCTATCTTTAATAGAAACGCTTGAGAGCTACTCCACTCAAAATCTTGTTTAACACTCTCCAAACGCTCACCTACAACAACATAATGAGACTTTCCAACACCCTTTTTTGCGGCCAAACGAATATGACCAATCCGGCGTGGGTTAAAGCCCATAATTTTAGCGCACACAGAATCAACTGCTACTGCATCAGAACCAGCGACAATTACCTCTGAATAGATAGGTGGACCAAAAGAAGGCCCCCCAATACCGCCAACTCCCACGATACCGTCAACAATACAAAAATCAGGCGCTCCTACAGCCAAATTTAGAGCTACAATCGTTTTGTCAAGACTTGAATGCAGCGTTTGTTTATCTAAGCGGGGATTACAGCCAAATTGATTCTTTAAACAGCAGGTAATATTTGACAGTACGTTTGTCTTCAACTTTGGTAACGTAATAAAATAGGCGTCATCAAATATTTTTGGTATATAAAAAGCGTATTTGAATCCGTGAACTTTCTTTTCAATACATTCATCTTTGGAAAGGTTTAGCCATTTGGCATTCCATTTTTCTATGACGGGTAGAAGACCAAACCATTTGACAAATAAATCCGCAATTACAACGCGTCCATCGCTTTCAACGACGTAAATTGGCACGTCATTACTTACTTGTTCACGTATGTATTTTAAAAGTGCATCCAAAAAAATAGGATGCGTAATTGCGCCAGTATCGGGAGTGCGAGAATCACATAAATTAACTTTTATTACAATTTTATTCTGACTTGAAAGCTTTATTCCACCGGCAAGATCTATAGCACAAAAAAGTTTTTCATACACCGTGTCGTATGAAGATCTTACAACACTAACTAAACATTTATTCATGTTAATTTCTCACTAAATTAATTCTGATGTTGCTAACGTTTATTGTGAGACCCTGCAATGTAGCCAAGAAAAACCGTTATTGTTGCTATCCAAAGGGTCAAACATCGTAGGGGAGCTGTTTTAACGTTTCCACGTAACAACATGTGAATGGTGCTTGAGAGTATAGTGCGTAGATAGCTTTTTTCAGTTGATAAATGACTTTTTTTGTTAACTGACTTTTTGTTGTTATTATTATTATTTGCTATGCAGGCTTTGGAGAAGCCTTCAGAGTATGCTCTTCTTACTACATATGTATGATTTACTCTGTTTGAGGAGACGCTGTGGTAAACTATGGCTTGGGGGTCATACATAATTGTTGTTCCAACGAGTTTACCTGTTGCGCGTATACCGAACTCTGTATCGTCATGGCCCATTAGTACGTTGCCAACGCGTCCCATATCGGTGCTAAAAAATCCCACGTTTTCAAATACGCTCCGTCTAAAGGCCATGTTGCAGCCTATAGGATTTCTTATGGGCTCCTTCTTTACGGGCAGGCCTTTGTATGAGCAGCCAATTATCCAGTATAACTCTTCAGGAAACCAAGTGGGATTTTTATTTGGCCACACGGGGATAATACGACCGCCAACGCCTATGATTAGAGGATTATCAAAATTGTTTATTAGGTTTCTAAGCCAATTTTTATCTGCTACAGCATCATCGTCTATAAAGGCTATAAATTCGGAGTTACAGTTTTTTATGCCCATGTTTCGAGCGGCAGATAAACCAAAGGTGTCACTTATAACAAGTTTAACAGATGAGTCTAACTGGTTTTTATAATAAGAAATTAACGTTTCATTTGGGTCTAGGACAATTATTATTTCTTTGGGGCGAACAGTTTGTTTTTTAAGGGACTCTATACAGGCAGTAACGTCTTTGGCTCGTTCAATTGAAAAAACTGAAATTACTACCGAAATATTGTTCAAAGCATCACGACAGGACAGAAAACTGTTAGTTGTCTATGTACTGTAATAGTTTATGTTGATAGCTAAATAGGGGTTTAGCTATGAGGTTTATTAAGGGTATTTTGTCGGCTATTTTTGATAGTGCGTTAATTTCTGGTTTATTGACTATTTTAAATAGGGGCATTAGAGTTATGAAGACTAGTATGTATAGTGTGCCGCCAAAAATTAGGACTAGTATAAAGTTAAGAGGTGTAAATAGGAGTAGGGTTAGGGGTGGAAGGGCAGATAAAAGGGATATTAGGTAAATGCGCAGGTTTATTTGAAAGTTGAATTTTAGTTGTAGTTGTTTATGTGCTATGACTGCGGCGTATATTGAGGCGGCTAATGTGGAAATCACAAAAGCTACAATAGCGCCTATTACATCGTAGAATACGGCAAGGGCGGGTGTTAAAACTAGTAGGAGGAGGCAGTTGATTATTGTCATGTTCATGGTTAAGCGGGTTTTGCCTAAACCGTTAAAGACACTGCGTAGGGTTAGGGAGCCTATTATTTCCAGTAAGTAAATTGAGCAGCTTAGGGCTAGAAATAGTGCTGCGGTGGTGTATGTTGAGCCGTATAGTAATTTAACAATGGGTGTGGAAAAAATTATTGCTGTAAAGGTTATGGGTACAATTAGTAGGCAGGTGTACTTGTTTACTTTGTTAAAGAAAGTGTTGATAACGTTAGGTGTTGCGGTTTCTAGTTTGGCAAAAGCGGGCAGAAAAGCCGTTGTTAACGCGGTTGATAATGTAGCTAATAAAGTTACAAAGTTGTATGCGGCTCTAAAATTTCCAATGGCGATATCTGTGCTAAAGAAAGCTAAAACTAGTTGTTGATATAGGGGAAAAAAACCAACTAGTAGTACAGACACGTATACGGGCATGCTATAGCGTGCTAGAAGCGTTAATACATTATGACCGCTTTCAGGGATTGTTTGTGAGGTACTGCTTGTTTTGGGTTTTAAAAGTTTATAGGATAGTAAAATGCTGCCTACTATAGCGGAAACCGCAAAACCGCCTACGTAACCTATTAACGCGCCTGTGACGTTGAAGCTGAAAACTACTAGGGCAACTTGGAGAATAGTTGTTAAAACTGCTCGAATGGTAGAGTTTAACGCGTTATATTCTGATTTATCTAAGCCTATGAAGGCAGAGTTTGTGTTGGTAAATATTACTTGAAAAACTACTGAGAGAGAGGATAGTTGAATGTAAAATGTAAAGTCAGGACGGTTTATTATTAGTGCAAAGTAGCTGGCAAAGACTATGCTTATTATGGAGATTATGATGCCTATGCCTATGCGGAAGAGTAGGCTGTATTTTATTATAGCGGGGACGCGTTCATTTTTTCCCTCAGCGCGGAGGCTGGCGACAAATTTTGTTACGCCCGTGTTCATGCCTAAATCGGTAATTAACACGAGAAGGGAGGGTATGACTAACACTAAGTTGTATTGTCCGTATAACTCGGGGCCTAGGAGGCGACCCATTAGTATTGTGGAGATGGCTAGGATTATGCTAGCTATGGTGGCGCCTGAGAAGAGAAACAAACTGCCACGGGCTGATTCTTCTGCTACATTTGATAGGTTGTTACTCATATTGGTGGCTCTGCAAAAGATTGTGGCGAACTATTTATTATTACTATTATTATGGATTAGTGGTGGTTGTTGTGTTTAGCCAGAGGTAGACCCATCTGTTTTGGTATTGGGTTGTTTGTGTTGTTGGGTTGTATGCCCAGAGTTCGATGAAGAGTTGATAGTAGTAGCCTTTATTGTCGGGGTCGTACTGGGCTGTTTTGTCAATGTTATAGTTTATGTCGTTTAGGGTTAGGGTTTTTAGGGTTGTAATGTTTTTGGTTGGGGGTGTGGTGGTTGTGGAAAAAGTTAGGGGTTCGGTGTGGTTTTCGCCGTTTGGTATTATAAAGTTGTATTCGTATAGGGTTGGTAGGGAGCTTGGGGTTTGGGTGCTGCTGTCGGGGGGGTTTTCGGTTTGGTTTCTTAGTTTGATTTTGCAGGTGTAATAGGTTGTTTCGCCCATGTGGTTTCCAACGCCTAGGTATGTGGTGTATGTTTGGTTTGGGGTGATGTTGAAGGGGAGGTTTTGGGCCATTTTTTCTGGGCCTAATAGGTAGAGTTCAGAGAATTTTTCGCGTTCTTGGAGATGAATTATGTTGCTTAGGAGGGGGGTGGCAATTAAGAGTAGGCCTATTAAACTTGCTGCTGTAAAGATTAGTTTGTAATTAGAAAATTTTGATGTTATTGTTATTTGCACCTCAACGGCTTGTGAAGGNTTGATGTTTATGTTTAAACATTTAATTTAATATTTATGTTTGAATATGTGGATAAAATCCTTTATGTAGTCCCTTCCTGACAGAAGCAGACAAGAAATATATTTAAACATGTTTTCTGTATGCATGTAATGCTTTTTACGCAATACATCATGTGGCTAAGCTTTTAAACGTTTTTATGTCTTTAACAACACAGAAATTATGAAAATAATATTCTAAAACAAATGATATTGTCACATCCAAAAAGGTGTGTGTTCAGCGTACGTGTTTTATGGGTTTTAGGTTAAATGTGTATTGTAGGCATGTGTTTACAACGATGTTGAATGGGTAAAATATGTGTAAATATTTAAACTCCGGTTATGTGTTAAAATAGTTTATTTATTTTGTTTCGTTTCAATATAGTTGGGGAATTTGTGAACAATGGTGTATTGTTCAAATTCTTTGCGACGGCTGCGTATGTTTACAAATAAGCTTGTTGTTTTTGGTTAAGGGGCTTTTAGATTTTTGCAGATGTTGTTTAATGAGTCTTCGGTGAATTTTAGAGTGTTTTTTCCAACAGTTGTTATGGAGAAAATTTTACGGGGCTTGTCAGTAGTCATGCTCCAGGTGCTGTTAAGATAGCCTTTTTTTTCTAGAGTGGCTAGTAGGGGGTAAATTTTGCTTGGTCCACAGTATACGCCGTAGTCTTTGCGTGTTTCTGTAATGATTTGGTAGCCGTGCATAGGTTTTCGGTTAAGCATTTGTAGAATTAACATGTCTAG
>JGI24694J35173_10001787_pt1 | contig 18587 bp, 14 predicted proteins | sample TergutCo191P1_FD_35173 | JGI IMG/M metagenome (IMG submission 35173) | reverse complement strand
GCGCCGATGGAAAACGCCGCAAGGGTGAAGGCCGCCCGCGCCGCGATAACCTCGTCCATTATGTACCTGTAAAAGTTGGCCGTTACGATGCCGAAGGCGATCAAAAGGAGCGAGGCAAGGCTTACCAAGAGCAGGCTTTTTTTGTGGGGCAGCAGCAGGGGCAAAAATTTTAGCAGGTCGTTCTTGCTGTGCTTGCCCGCCTTGAAGTCCGTGCTAGGAGAAAGGAAAAGGGTGTAGCCCGTCCATAGTTTTAGGAAGTCGGCGCGCGGAATTCTGCGCTTGCCCCTTGTGATGTCCGGATCCCACACGGTTACGTTCTTTTCGGTGATTTCCTTGATCACGACGAAGTGATCCAGCGATTTGTCATCTTCGACCGGTATTTTTACATGCGCAATAAAAGGAAAAACGATTTCCATGTCCAGTGTATCGTCCCGCACCTCGCCCCGCATCGCATTTGCGGAAAAACCAAGTTTTTCAAGGGCCCGCACCATGCCGGCAAGACTGGTTCCTATAAAGTCCGTTTTGGACAACTCGCGTACCCTGCCTATGGAAATGTGCGAACCATAATGAGACGCCACCATTGTGATACAGGCCGGGCCGCAGTCGTTTTCGTCTATTTGCTGTTGGTACCTCATTGGCTTGGCCTTATGACATCAACGAAACCTCACAAGAACTTCATCCCCATGTTCGTTCAAAATATACATAGTCGCGGCATTTTGAATGGGCAATCGAGAACGCAATTCGTCTAACGTGAATGCGCTAATCGGTTTGCCGTCGATTTTTGATATCTCGGCACCAGGCCGCAACCCGAGCGTGTAGGCCAAGCTGCCGGTTAAGATATCCGTAATTATAAGCCCCCCCCTTGCGGAGAAGATGTAGCTGATTATTCCAGGTACTGGTATTTCAGTCACGAACGAAATTCCATAGTCCCTTTCTTCTGGGGGTACGATGGGCATAAAATACATTCCCGTAGTCCTGCCATAAAAAACCTCCCTGTAGTCAAACAGCAAATCGTAGTTTCGCAGGAACCTTAAGCCTACCAAACCTTTGTCGGTGTGGGATAGCCAATCTCTCCGTGCGGCAGAGTACGAATTGTTCATTATAAACCTGCCGTAGTATGTCCTGTCCAAAGCGGTTACGGAATTTGCCCGCAAAAGATAATAGTCCCCTATTTCCCCGCTTGAGAGGATCCTTTCGATTATATTTTCGGGGCTTGCATAATTGGGAATGTCATTAGGAAAGAAAAAAGCGCTCCGGAGGCCTGTATCCACACCCATTAGCCATTCCCTGCCATCTATGTTAATCGGTAAATAGAGCGGGTCCATTCGGCACAGCATTACCAGCGGCGCATGGCTCGCACTTGCAAAATGCGCAGGTTTTTGCAAGTGCAGGACAATCTCGTGCCGGGAAAAAGACAGCTCCACCCAAAAGCCTTCGAATATGCCCAGCCCTAAGAGGCCATATTCCTCTGGTCGAAACAGTGTTGAAAAAACAAGATCACTCTCGGTTACAAGCCCTGAACGCGCTCTTACATTTATATCTCCAAATTGGATGTAGTTTACCCTATAGAAATTGGTATACTGCAACCTTCCGTCTATTCTTTCAGGGAATCGCATTATCACGGGAAGTCCTTCGCCATTAATTCTGGCCCATGAAGTCATTGACCCAGTGTCAAACATAAACCTTCCTGTTTGCCCGTTAATGGTTGCGTAAAGCATTATGTGCCCATACCCTTCATGTTCAAAGTAAAACGGTATGACAAGCGGATAAACACCATCAGTTTGACGATAAACACCGCCAGTTAAACAAGAAAATAGAAACGCCATGCAAGACAGGACATAAATTATTGGCCGCAAATTTTTATTTTTCATAATTCCTCCTAATAGTGAACCTGTACCGACGAGGCGGCAGCCTCTTATCCTATATATTCTAACATTAGCCACCACCTGGTAGCAGACTGGTGGCTAATGTTGAGAAATCTAAGGCCGGGTTGGGACCGGTCTGGGATCGGGATCAGGTGGTGGCCTACAAGGACAACCACAATTACACATGGTGATAGGGCCACCTGTACCTGCTTTGGCCCGTCCCTCCTTGGCGCCACAAAATTTGCCCACCAATCGGCAGGCTTATATAATGGTGCCACCCGAATACAACTCGCACATGATAACGCTTTATGATGGAAAACAATGTGCCTGACCACCATAAGCACACCAGATGAAAGGCCACGGTAGTTGAAAGGCAAGATGATACTCTACAACACTACAGACATTATACACCATGCCCGCAAGCTGTCAAGCCTTTTTTGTTTTTTCAGAGAATTTTTTTGTAAGTTGACGTGCGGGGAACAGGGGCGGGATTGAAGCTGGTTAAATTCTCCCCTGAATTCTTAAAACCGCCAATTGACGCTCAAATGCGGTTGGTACGGCGATGACTTGGTGTGACGGTGACGGTCACCGATTTTCAAACCAGACTGTTTTTTCGTTCCGATGGGGAATATTGGCAAGGCATGCCGATAACGACAGGGGTTAGCGAGGACTAAATTCCAGGACGCGCGAGTTCCGGTCAGGAAAGTGCACCAAGACGTTGGTGCCCCCAAAAGCCTTCGCGCCGCTCATTGGCTTCATCTCGGTTGAATTTCCGCTACTATTATTTGACTTTCGGGCGGGGTTATGGGATAATGTTGACAGTGTTGCATGACATATTCTTGATATGGAAGCAACGGCAAATTCCCTGCTAAAGGAGTGGTTATGAAACAAGGGCAAAAATCGCTAGTTAGTAAAAAAGTCTCTTTCCTTGCTTTGGCAACGCTGATAATCGCAACAGCTTGCGCTTCAATTGACACTCGTGCGGAAAAATCAACGGGCCAGATTTTCCTGTACGGGGAAGCGCATGGTGTCGAGAGAATAATGAACAGGCAACTTGAAATTTGGTACGAATACTATCACAACTGGAACATGCGGCACATGTTTATTGAAGTTGGGTTTTTTACGGCCGAGTTTTTGAATATGTGGATGCAAGCGGGCAATGATGACATATTGTATGAATTATTCGATGATTGGGCTGGCACTTCCATGCATGTCCCTTATACTTTGGCGTTTTTCAGGACAATAAAAAGGGAGTTCCCCGAAACGATTTTTCATGGTGTGGATGTCGGCCATCAATTTTGGTCCACAGGCGAGCGTTTTTTGCGGTATCTTCGGGACAATAATATGCAAGGTACAGAGCGGTACTTGCTGACGCTGGAAGCGATTGAGCAAGGAAAGAATTTTTACCGGTTTGATGACTTCGAGTTGTGGTACAATACCGAGACCTCAATAGCGGACTTTGATCTTGAGTATCGTGTAACCAGCATGGCAAATAATTTCATACGCGAATTCGACCGATTAGGCAACCAGAGTGTTATGGGGATATTCGGCAATGCGCATGTCACAATAGGATACGGGCCATTGGGCTTACCCCATGTTCCGACACTGGCACAGCGTTTGCGGGAGCGCTACGGCGATTCCGTGCACACGACAGATTTGGCATGGCTTACTTTGCCAACTGACCCAATAAGGGTGGATACAATTTCCATAAATGGCGTGGACTACGAAGCGTCATATTTTGGCACGGACTCTGCCGCATTCGGGGATATTGTGTCGAGCAGTTTTTGGCGTTTGGAAAACGCTTATGACGACTTTAGCGACAAGCCGACAAATGGGGATATGCTTCCTCTTGATAACTATCCAATGCGGGTGGAAATGCATCAGGTTTTTGTCGTGGACGTTACCTTCACGGACGGCACCGTTTTAAGGCTGTTTTATCGTTCCGATGGGGAATATTGGTACGGCAGGCCGATAACGACGGGGTTTAGCGTGGACTGAATTCCGCCTTGTCGCCGGGCGCAAACTGCCCCTTCTGCACAATGACTTGCCATGCGTGGTTCTCGAATTTCGCCAGTTAGATTCGGTCTTTACCATCCTATAGGCGCGAGGGATTTTACGATGGAAACATAGGCTAAAGGTTTGTCACTTATTTTTTCTCTCCATGGGGTCTACTCCCGAATCTGCCACGACCCGCTTACCAAATACTTAACCGTGGTGAGAGCCTCCAACCCCATCGGGCCGCGGGTGTGGAACTTCTGCGTGCTTATCCCCAGCTCTGCGCCGAAGCCGAACACACCCCCATCGGTAAAGCGCGTGGATGCGTTGACGTACACGCAGGCGGCATCGACCCCCGCACGGAACTGTTGCGCCGACTTTAAGTCCTGGGTCAGGATAGCCTCCGAGTGCTTTGTCCCGTAGCGGTTGATGTGGGCAATGGCTTCCTCACACGAGCCGACGGTTTTTACCGCAAGGATATTGTCAAGAAATTCGGTGCCCCAGTCCTCTTCGGTTGCGTCTTTGATTACGGTGTTGGGGGGAATGGTTTTCGGCATCGCCAATGCTGCGAGTTTCGATCTATTGTCGCAACGTAGTTCCACCTTGCCCGCAAATTCTTCAACCAGCCATGGCATAAGGAGGCTGACCCTTTCCTGATGCACAAGCAGTGTTTCCACGGCGTTGCACACGCCGGGCCTTTGCAGTTTGGCGTTTACGATTATGTCCACCGCCCTATTTACTATGGCACTGGGTTCCACATAAATGTGGCAATTGCCCTCGCCCGTTTCGATGACCGGGATGCGGGCGTTTTCCACAACTCGCTTAATCAGTTCCCTGCCACCCCGCGGAAGCACCACGTCAACCCAGCCCCTCGCCGTAAGGATCTCGTCCACGTCTTTGCGACTGCCAGGGTTTTCCGGATCCAGCGCGGCAAGATCCGCCAAGGCCACCGCGTCGGCAATCCCGCCGCCCGCCTCCAGCCCGGACTTGATCGCCGCCACAAGCGCCCTGTTCGATTCCAGCGCCGAGGAAGACCCCCTGAGTAAGATGGAACAACCCGCCTTGTACGCAAGCGCGGCGCAGTCAACGGTAACGTTGGGCCGCGATTCGTAAATGATGGCCGCGACGCCCAGCGGCACGGAAACCTGCTCCACCAGAAGCCCGTTAGGCAATGTCCACCCCGAGCGAATCGTGCCCACAGGGTCTTTCTGCCGTATCACGACCTCGACCCCTTCGATAATGCCGTCGATGCGCCTGTCGTTCAGGGACAGCCGGTCAACAAGGCTTTCCTTCATGCCGCCGGCGCGGGCCTTTTCCACATCGCGGGCGTTTGCCGCCAATATCTGAGCACGATCCCGGTCGATGGCCGCCGCCGCCGCCGCAAGGGCCTTGTTTTTTGCCGCCGCATTCTCTGGGGCTAACTTTGCCTGCGCCCGTTTTAGCGAGACGAAAAGTGGTTGCAACGAATTCATGTGGAAATTATATCAGAGGTGCGGCGGTTTTTAAATACGTCTGCCCGATTGCTTGACACTACTCCAAGAAATCTGATATGCTTTTAATGAAACATCTGGTGGTTTCTAAGGAGATTGTGATGGAAAAGCGGCTTATGCCCTCCTCAAAAAGCGTGATGGAAGTATCTGTAGGCAGTAGGTTGCTGTTGTGGTCTGGTGTGATGCGGCGGTTTTTGCTGTATGTGTTTAACAAAAAATACATCAAGGAAAGCATTTCGAAATGCCAGGGGGAGTGCCTGCGTTGCGGGGCGTGTTGCCGGCTTGCCGTTCGCCAGTGCCCGTACTTGAGGTTCGAGGCGGACGGGAAATCGTCCTGCACGAAGTACAATGCGACCCGAATGCCCAACTGCATTGTATTCCCGATAGATCGCAGGGACATACAGGAAAGGAACATCGTTTCCCAAACCCCGTGCGGGTATAGCTTTGAGTGATAAGCGGATGATCCTTGGGAACCGCTGAATTCTGCTTTAATCAGCGGTTCCCAAAGGGCCTATTGATATACTTTCAAACGAAAACTGATTTCCGTGTAATGCCGCCCGATCGCACTTGCCAAACCCTCGCAAAAAGGGTAATTTTTTTCATGGCGTGCAAGAATAGCCTGTTTCGTATTAATTAAGGAGGTGCGCATGCAATACAGGTCGGACATAAAATCGGGAAACAAGCTTTCGATTCTTGGGTTTGGGTGCATGCGCTTCCCCAGGGGCATTGCTGGTACCGACATGCGAAAGACCGAAGAATTGGTTATGCGTTCCATTGAAGGGGGCGTGAATTTCTTTGACACGGCATGGCTGTACCCCGGAAACGAGGAAGCCCTGGGGACTGTTCTGAAGCAGAATCGCGTACGGGAAAAAGTGTACATCGCCACGAAACTGCCGCTCGTTCTGGTCAAAGGCCCCGATGACTTTGACCGCTACTTCAACCAGTCGCTGCAACGGCTCAAAACCGACTACATAGACTATTACCTCATGCACATGATCACCGACATGGATTCATGGACAAAGCTGAAAAGCTGGGGGATCGAGGACTGGATCGCCCAAAAGAAAAAGTCGGGGCAGATACGCCGGATCGGGTTTTCGTATCACGGCAGCCACGACGAATTCATGAAGGTGCTTGACGACTACGACTGGGAATCCACCCTGATTCAATACAACTATTTCGACGAGAATTTTCAGGCGGGGGTAAAGGGTCTGCGAAAGGCGGCCGAGACCATGCCAGTGTTTATCATGGAGCCGTTGCTGGGGGGAAAGCTCGCCACGGATCTCCCCAAAGATGCCGTGAAGATTTTCAAAAAGACAAACCCGGATTTGTCCCCCGCGGGATTGGCGCTGAACTGGTTGTGGAATCAGCCGGAGGTAACGCTGTTGCTTTCCGGGATGGGCAACATGGCCCAGCTTGAAGAAAACATGAAAGTGGCCAGGATCGCGGAACCAGGAATGTACGGCGAGCGAGAGCTGGATGTGTACCACCAGGCGCTTGAGGTGATAAAGCAAAAGTACAAAGTTCGTTGCACGGGTTGCAACTACTGCATGCCTTGCCCAAAAGGTGTTAATATTCCTGGGTGTTTTTCCGCCTACAATACCCTTCATGCGATTGGTTTTAGGACGGGAATGCAGCAGTTTGTTACCAGCACTGGTCTTACGGCGGAACGTTCTGGTAGTCCAAGCCAGTGTACCAAATGCGGCAAGTGCGAGCCGCTGTGTCCGCAGCAGATTCCCATCATTGAATGTCTGGGTCAGGTGGAACGACGCATGGAACCACTGTGGCTCAAGTTAATCGGTGTTTGCGCCAGGGCGTTTCTTGGCAGGAAACGCAAAAAGGCATAAGGGTGCTTGATTATGGCGCATGAATTGCAGGAAGTCGAGGAGCGGCGCAAACGGGCCTTGCTGGTCAGCATAAGCGAGAGCAAGAAGAGCAAGGGCGAGGATGCGAACGACTCTAACGAGGAGGATGCGGGCAGGGAATTGCGCGGGCTTGCGGAAACCTTGGAACTGGAAATCGTCGGGCATGAGATCATTCGCATTAGGGAACGCAACCCCAAGTTCGGCATGGGAACCGGAAAGGCCGAGGAGCTTGCCGGGAAAGCCGCCGAGCTTGAGGCGGACTGTCTTGTGTTCGACTGGGAGCCCAGCCCTTCCCAGCAGCGAAACTGGGAAACCCTTGCGGAAATTCCCGTTATAGACCGACAGGAATTGATAATAAGGATATTCGCAGAAAGAGCCGCCACGCGGGAAGCCGACTTGCAGGTTCAGCTTGCCCAGTTGAACTACCGCCTGCCCCGCCTGACCCACAAATACATCGACCTTTCCCGCCAGAGAGGGGGGAGGTACGGAACGAAAGGCTCGGGCGAGACCCTGCTGGAAACGGATCGCCGCCAGATCGAGCAGCGCATACACAAGCTGGAAAAGGAAATCGGCGAAGTGATCAAGCAGCGGCAGGTGCAGAGACGGCAACGCGAGCGACAGAGGATCCCGGTGTGCGCCATCGTGGGCTACACCAACGCCGGCAAGTCCAGCCTGCTCAATGCGCTTACCGGCGCATCGGTTCTTGTCGAGGACAAACTCTTCGCAACGTTGGATGCCACGACCCGCCGCTTCGAGCCGGCCCCCGGCATGACGACGCTGCTCACCGATACCGTGGGTTTTATCCGGCGGCTTCCCCATTCGCTGATCAAGGCTTTCCGCTCGACGCTGGAGGAAGCGTCCCATGCGAACCTTTTGATACACGTTCTTGACATATCCGATCCCGGCATAGACGAGTGCTTTCAGACGACCGTTTCGGTTCTTCGCGAACTTGGCGCGGGGGAAATTCCCATTGTCACTGTTCTTAACAAGGCGGACAGACTGGACGAGGTGCAGACGCAGGCAATTCTTGAAAGCGGGCGATTCCCGGGAAGCGTCGCCGTTTCGGTAAAGGGCGGCACCGGGCTAAAGGAACTGAAGGCCCTGCTTGCGGAAAAGTTTAAGGAAATCGACAGCCGAAAAAATCCCGCAGGTGGATTGGGTCACGGGTGGATCAACAGGACATATTAAGTGAAAAGAACGAAGCTCCAGCGTATCCTGCTGTTCACGGTACTGTTCGGCACCATGCTGATGTTTGGACTTGTCGAAAACATCAGGGGCATTTCCTTTCCGCTTATTCGCAATGAATTTGCCGTGCCGTTCGAACGTCAAGGCATCATGGTAGCCATGATGTCGCTTGCCTATGCCCTTTCCAACATGATAGCCGGGATATTCCTTGGGCGTTTCGGAATCAAGCCCGCGACCTTTGCCGGGTATGCGGCAATCGTTTTTGGCATTGTTCTTATTCCCTTCATGCCCGGTTTTTTTCCCGTTACCATCGCGCTGTTTGCAATCTCTGGCGGGGGTGGCTTTTTGGAAATAGGGATGAACGCACTTGCCTCAAAAGTCTTTGTTGCAAAGGCTGCCCTGTTGATGAATCTGCTCCATTCGTTTTACGGGCTCGGCTCGGTCATAGGGCCGCGGGTGGCGGGCTTTATCATAAGCAACACGGAGTTCGGCTGGCGTTCCGCGTACCTCTTTTCGCTGCCACTGGTGTTGCTGACGTTAGCCCTAGCACTCATCGCCCGCTTTCCCAAAAACGACCCGCAAGCGGACAGCACAACCGAATCCGCCGGCGCCAGTTCTGGCATCGATACCGAGCGAAAAACTTTTTTCGATGCGCTCAGAACCCCCATGGTCTGGCTTTTTGCCGTCATACTTGGCCTTGGGGTCGTCATTGAAGTGACTACCCCGAACTGGGGGCCGCTGTATTTTCTGGACATCCACGGCCTGTACCCAGCCACCGAAGGCGCGGCCTTTCTTTCAACTTTTTTCCTGCTGTTTACCCTTTCGCGTTTGGTCTGCGGTCCCATTGTTGAAAAGATGGGCTATGTCCGCAGCCTTCTGGGTGTTTCCGTATTGACGCTCGCGGTCTTTGCCGTGGGCTTTTCGATGGGTGCAAGAGGAATCCATGTGCTGCCCGCGCTGGGGTTTCTTGTGGCCCTTTTCTGGCCAACCATGATGGCGGTGGCAATAGTCACTTTCGGCAAGGATGCGCCTGTTTTTGCTGGTGCGATAATTACGATTGCCGGACTCATCAACACCGTAGTGCAGTTTTTAGTGGGCCTTACAAATCGCATGATCGGCCCCGCTTGGGGCTATCGCAGTACTATGCTCTATACCGCGCTGCTGATACTCGCATTGCTGTTCCTGTACAAAAACCTTAAACAACGCGGCGTGAAAAAAATATAGGAGAGGGGGGAATGATATCGAGACCAGTACGAGTGGCGGAAACCATAAACAGAAGACTTGAGCAACTAATGCCTGCGCTTTTTCCGTTAGGCATAGTGCTGGGCTTTACCCTTCCCGATGTGTTTACTCACCTGCGCCCCTTTGTTCCGATACTCTTTGCTGGAATGACCCTTTCCGGGACTTTAAGGCTGAAGGTTTCCGAATTCGGACGCACCCTCCGCGACCCCGTCCCCATACTTCTTTTCATGCTCGTCATCCGGATATTGATGCCCTTGCTTGCAATGTTCGCATCCTCCGTTTTTTTCGGCGGAAACCCAGACACCGTGGCCGGGTTTGTCCTGCTGTTCTCTGGCCCAGTGGCCGTGTCAAGTTTTATCTGGGTGGGCATTTTCAAAGGGGACAAGGCCCTCTGCCTCACCCTGATTCTGCTGGACACCTTGCTTGCCCCCCTTGTCGTGCCCGGAACCATTTCCATTCTGATGGGCGAAACCGTAAAGATGGATATGGGCGGTATCGCCATCGCGCTTGTCTTTATGGTGGTGCTTCCCACGATTGTTGGGGTTACGGTGAACAAAACCAGTCGTGGCAAAATACCCGCGGTGATCTGCCCTTATTTGACGCCGCTTGCAAAAATATCTCTTATGATGGTCATTGCCGCTAACTCATCGGCGATTGCCCCCGCGGTTCGGTTTGGCGACCCGATGGTCTGGAAAGTGGCGGCGTTGTGCGTCTCGCTTTCGGTGGGTGGTTTCATGTTGGCAAGGCTGACTGGCATTGTCGCAAGATGCGGCCCTGAAAAAAAAGTTACCATGTTTTTCACTGGGGGGTTGAAGAACATCAGTGTTGTTGCCACCATTGCCGTAACCTTTTTTCCAGAGGCGGCCGCCCTGCCCACTATAGCGGGAATCATGTTTCAGCAAAGCATTGCGGCGGTTATGCCGAAACTTATAAAGCGTTTCTAAAAAGGGGACGCACCAATTAAATCCAATGGGGATGCGGCATCTGCGATGCCGAAATCGGTGCTACTTAACCGCATCTGCGCCATGCAGATGCACCAGACTGAAAGTCTGCGGGAACCGCTGAATTCCGTTTTAACCAGCGGTTCCCTAATGCCTTGTTCGGCGCAGACGCACGTTTTCGATATCGTAGGTAAAAAGTTCCCGTAGATCGTTAAGTCCCAGAGCCATCAACGCCATGCGATCAATGCCCAACCCCCAAGCGGCTACTGGGACACTCACCCCAAGACTTTCGGTAACCTCCGGTCGGAAAATGCCAGAACCGCCCAGCTCGAACCAACCCAGAACCGGATGCTTGATGTGTATCTCAACCGAAGGCTCGGTAAAGGGGAAATACCCGGGAACGTATTTGACTTCCTTGGCCCCGGCGACCTCCACGGCGAACATCTCCAGCATTCCCAGAAGGGTGCGCAGGTTCACGTTGTCGCCAAGGACGATGCCTTCGGTCTGGTAGAAGTCCGGCAGGTGGGTTGCGTCAACGCGGTCGTAGCGGAAGCAGCGCGCTATGCCGAAGTACTTGCCCGGGATCTTCGCCGTGGGAAGGGCCTGCGCGGAAAGGGCCGTGCCTTGGCTTCGCAGGACAAGTCGCTTGGTAAAATCCCGGTCAAAGGCGTAGTTCCAGCCGCGGCTCCCGGTTGCGCCACCGTTCTCGTGTGCGGCGGCGACGTTGGAAAACCAGGGTTCCTCGATGGTCTTTATCCGGGCAAGGCCGTCTGGCTGCGCGGGATCGGCTATGCTGTAGCTGTCGTGTATGTCCCGGGCGGAGTGAAACTGCGGCATGAACAGCGCATCGCAGTTCCAGAACTCGGTTTCGACCACAGGGCCGTCGAACTCTTCGAAGCCCAGCGAAACCAGCTTGTCCTTTACGTCCTCCAGAAATTTGGCGTAGGGATTGCTTCGGCCCGGGGTAAGACGAGTGGGCGGCGTTTTCACGCTGTACGACCTGAAGGCCCTGCCCTTCCAGCTACCCGTTTCAAGCATCTGCGGGGTAAGCGTCCCGATTTCGTCCCCAGTGATCCCCTGCGTCCTAAGCACGTCCGCCAGGGCCTCGGCGGGGACGGAGCCGTCTTCCGTTGCGGCAAAACCGAAGACCACGGTTTCACGGTCAATCTGCCGGAACGCAGCATCTGCGGCGGCGCGTTTTTTGGCAACGCCAGAGACCGCAACTTTTTCGGTCTGACTAAGGTCGTTCTCGGCGAGCAGGCCGTTTTCCCGCTCGGCGGCTTTTTCCAGCAATCCCTTCAATGCGGAGAGCTTCTCCAAACCCGTCCCCAGCGGACTATCAGGCGCAGGGATCACCTTTTTCCTTTCGTCCAGCATGAGTGCGCCGGATTTGGAAAGGCTACCGAAAGCGCTGCCGACATCCTTGCTTTCAAGGCCCAATGCGCTAGCAATATCTGGAAGCCTAAGCTCGCCCGGTCTCGATCTGACCAACCCCACGATTCGCTCTTCTGGAGTTCCGTTTTCCTTCCACTGGCGGCCTAGGTCGGTTAGCTCGTAAAAAACCGCAGTTTCCCGCCTTATTTCACTTACCAGACCCTTGCCTGCCAACCAGGAGAGTGCCTGGTTTCCGTTGCCAGGCTTGAAACCACGGTCTTTTTCGACCCTTTCTATCGTAAGTTCGTCGCCCCTTTTGTACGAAAGGAGAATCCTTATTTCCAGGGGATGCAGGTTTTTTGCCACGTTTTGAACATCGGTTGTCATAATTACGCTAATGATAGCAGATTTCGTGGGGTTCTTCAATAATGCGTGGACTTTGTCGGTAGCCAAGTTCTTGGATGAGCCTACCAGAACATCCAGCACTTCCCTTTTCTGCGCGAAAAAACCACTTTTCTTTGCCGGGTCAATCTTTGGCGGATTGCATACTCTCTTACATTGTCCTTCACTACTACCCCTGCGACAGCACCCAGAAACATGGGTAGTGGGCAAAACTTGTTGTAACCATCTTGAAATCGCTCTAGGATGCCTGTAGAGGGGTGTAGAGCTGTGCCTTTTTTTCATTCAACAAGTCTTGCCCATTACCGAAAATTTGAGAATAGATTTGACACGGCCTCTTTGCGGCTGACTCCAGGGTTTTGACTGCCAGGTTGCCGCAGTCCGCTTGGGAATGGGCAGGGCATATTGTCATTTACCCCCAAGAATGATATATTGGTGTTGAGATTTGACTAGGGTATGTGTATAATCTGTGGATAAACTATGGATAGGTACATGGTTTTGTGGGGACAACTCCTCAAAAACTAATAGGTTTTTGAAAATATCCGTTTTTCATTGCCTAATTCCTTGCCTGATAAGGAATTAGCGTTATTTGGCTACTTAAGTGTTTAGGTAAAATTACAGGTTGACTGGTAAATTTTGAATGTTTTGGCGTTTACAACGTCTGTGGATAACTTGTGGATAAGTGCGAATTAGAAGGGTAAAAATGGCTGAATCTGACAATGAGGTTCTTTGGAATGAAATCTTAAACCTGCTAAGAGTTGAACTGGGAGAAATAGAATTTAGTGATTGGTTTGTCGATATTCAATACTTACGTTCGAGTAAAGATAGTATTACGATAGGTTTTCCATCTGCTTTTCATCGTGACAGGGTAAAAAAGAATTACCAATACAATATTGGAGCGAAACTACGAGAACTTGTAGGCAGGGAAATTACTCTAAATTTTGAGGTTCCCACCAAAAAAAGAACGGAAAAAGTTACAACACCTAAAGAACCTATAAACCTTTCATCAACAGAATTTTCTGAAGAAACCGTTGCTGTAAATAAGAACGTTCCTGTTGCCGTGGAAAAAATAAAAAGAGAGCAGCATCCAGATTTAGGAGATGATTATACATTTGAAAGGTACATTATTGGCGAAAACAACAACTTTGCAGCTAATGCCGCCATAGCCATAAGTCGAAATCCAGGAACCAACTACAATCCGTTTTTTGTATATGGTGGAGTAGGTTTAGGAAAAACCCATCTGATGCAAGCTATTGGCAACTACATACATGAAAAATCTGATAAAAAGGTAATTTACGTTACTGCTGAAGATTTTCTTAATGAATTCATAGAATGCATAAATGGGAACAAAATGAAATTTTTTAAAAATAAATTTCGTAGAATAAATGTGTTACTTATCGATGATATTCAAATTTTAAAGGGTAAATCAGGAGTACAAGATGAACTTTTTCACACATTTGAGGCCGTAATAAAAGCCAAAAATCAGATTGTTTTTACTTGCGATCGTCCTCCTTCGGAACTTAAAAATTTTGAAGCTAGGCTCATAAGTAGATTTGAACAAGGACTTAAAGTCGATCTTCAACCACCTCGTTACGAAGAACGCTTTGCAATTCTCAAGGCTGTCGCTGAAAACCGAGGTACTACAATACCTGATGATGTAATAGATCTTATAAGTAAGAAAATATCTTCAAACGTAAGGGATCTAATCGGAGCTTTAACTAAGATTGTAGCCTATGTCGAACTAATGGGAAAACAGGTAACCCTGGAAATAGCCCAACATATACTCAAGGACGTACTAGTATCCAGCAAACAGTCTAATTTATCCATAGAAATAATCCAGAAAGTAGTAGCCAACCATTTTTCTATCAGCGTAAACGACATAAAAAGCAAAAAAAAACCAAAAAATATAGTTTACCCTCGACAATTGGCCATGTACATATGCAGAGAAATGACCGAATACTCAAGTACCGAAATAGGGCAAGCTTTCGGGGGCAGGGATCATACAACGGTAATTTATTCCGTAGAGAAGATACGCAACCGTTTCGTCATGGATGCGAATTTGGATTCAACCATCGAAATACTAAAGCGTAATGTAAAGGAATTGGGAACAAAGATGTAAAACCCGTTAAAAAACTACGCATAAGTTGTTAATAGACCAAGGACTTGCGGAAAGTGTGGAAAACGGGGATAATTTTACTTGGTATTTTTGAATTGTAAGTCTATATGGGGCAAGGAATTAGCTTAGTTTTCCACTTTTCTTGCTACTTACTACTACTTCTACTATTATATATATAGGTGTATAATAGTAGTATAGGAGCGAAATATGAAGTTTATCTGTGAAAGAAGTATCCTTTTGAAAGAAATTGCTATGGCACAGGAGATTATAGCGTCGAAAAACGTCATATCCATACTGTCCAATATATATCTTGAGGCGGAAAACGACAGTCTCATAATAAGAGCTACTGATCTCAAGGTAAATTTTGAGACCAAGGTACCAGTCACAGTACTAGAACCAGGTCCAGCAACGGTGTTTGGGGATAAATTTCTTGGGATTCTTGGTTCTGTTCCAGAAGGGGAAATGGAATTTGAGTACAAGGACAACAGGGTAAAAATAAGGACTTCTGTTAAGAAGGCCAATTTTCAGCTTAAAAGTATGGCTTCAGATAAATTTCCTGAATTCCTTCCGTCCAGTGAGGAATACTTTGAGATGCCAATAAAGAACTTCAAAGAAATGGTAAGTCAAACCGTTTTTGCGGTTTCCGATGATGAGACTCGTTTTTTTATGAACGGAGTTTTCATTGAAAAAACTGAAGGTAAGCTCGTAATGGTGGCTACGGATGGGCGAAGACTTGCTTACATAAGTAAAGAATCCGAGGAAATAAAGGATTTTGCTGGGGTTATAGTTCCTCCCAAGGTGCTTAATATTATAACAAAAAGGGCTGGAGATGAAGGGCTTATAGCTATCTCCGTTACGAGTAAAATGTTGTTCATTCGTTTTGGCTCGTATAGCCTTTCTTCGGTTTTAATAGAAGGAAACTTTCCTAATTATCGCAAGGTAATACCAGAAGAACAAACTAGTTCTTTCACTATAGACCGAAAGGAGATGTTAGATGCACTTAAGCGCGTTTCATTACTTGTGGAACAGAAATCGCACAGAATATACCTTGGGCTTAAACCAGGTGTAATGGAAATTTATTCCGAAGAAGGCGAAATAGGTGATGCCAAAGAGGAAATTCCCTGTGTGTTTGATGGTGAAGAAATTTCTTTGGCTTTAAACTATCGTTACATAGAAGAGCCTTTTAAGGTTATAACCAGTGAATCCGTCTGTATACGTTTTACCAATCCAAGTAGAGCTATAACGATAGTACCTATTCCCGAGACTGACTTCTTTCACATTGTTATGCCAATGCAGTCGTAGCCGTGATAATTTCGTCTTTGCGTACTACGGCTTTTCGCAATATTGTGGACTCCGTGGTTACCACCTCTTCAAAAACCGTTTTTCTTGTAGGGGAAAATGGGCAGGGTAAGACAAATTTTCTAGAGGCACTATACTATTGTGTGTATGCATCATCTTTTCGTGGGGCACATGACAGTGAAATTGCACAAAACGAAACAAAAGATTTCTCGGTTAAAATAACGGCTACGGATAATTTTACAATGAGAAATGTGTGTGGCGAAGTATTTGTAAAATTCGAAAAAAATAAAAAAAGTATTTTTGTTGACGGAAAAAAAACAGAAGACAGAAAAGAACTACTTTCCGCCGTTCCCTGTATTGTTTTTTGTCATGAGGACATGGATTTTGTGAAAGGCAGTCCAGAAAAGCGTAGGTGGTTTTTTGATCAGGTGCTTAGCCTTTATGATTCTGCCTACCTTGAGGATCTTCGTTGTTATAGAAGGGCAATAAGATCGCGTAATATAGTGTTGAAGGATAATATAAAGCAAAAACTAGATGGTAATCCTAAGGCATTGCTGGATACTCTAGATCGTCAATGTGCCTTCTATGGAATAAAACTTATGGAAAAACGATATACGGCGGCACGACTTTTTTCTGATGTTTTCGCACCACTTTACAACGAGGTCTCTGATATATCTGGTATGACCATAAAATACACCCCATCTTGGAAAAGTTATAATGAGGAGGAATCTTTTAACTGGCTGTTAAGGCGACGACTAATAGACATGGCAGCAGGAATTTCTTTGACAGGACCTCACCGCGACCGTTATAATTTTACTATTGGTAAAACGGACTTTGTTACCAATGCCTCGACTGGTCAACGTCGTCTTTTAGCCTTGTTATTAAGGGTTTCCCAAGCTCGCCGTTTTTCGGAAATGACAGGTAGAAAACCCGTGCTATTACTGGATGACGTACTTTTGGAAATGGACGGCGAAAAACGGCGACGTTTTCTTTCCGTTTTGCCAGGATATGATCAAGCTTTTTTTACTTTTTTACCGGAGGAACCTTTTTATCAGTACCAAAGAGATGATACTTTAGTATATCGTGTAAAAAATGGACGAATAGAAGCAGAAAACGGAGTGTAATAGCACAAAAATGAAGCTCATCGGGGAAATAATTAAAGCTGTTTTTGATGAAAATATGATGAGAAAGGCCAACGAGTGTTCGGCCCTTTTTGCCTGCTGGAAAGACATCACTGAAAAAAACGGTATTCCTATGGTGGCGGCCCATTCGTGGATAAAAAGTCTTGATAATGGATTGGTCTGGATAGAGGTGAATCACCCTGGGTGTAAGCAGATTATTCAAACTAAGGAAAGTAAGTTACTTCATGATTTTTGTTATCGTTTTCCACATATGGGTATTTCTGGCATATCGATTATGTTGTGTCGCCCAAGTACGAACTCCGAAAGTGCAAAAAACGAACCCACTACAGAAGAAGATCCGCCACCAGATAATCCATTTGACATACCCGACACGAGGGATAGTCTGGCGTACAATTCAGAGTACGATGCCATTAAGAATAAAACCTTGAGGAAGCTTTTGATGCGATTGGAAAAAAATATAACAGAGGAAAAAACGTAATAGGGAAAGGCATTTCTCCAATTCTAAAGTATACACTCAAAAAAGCAGGTCAAAAGACCGATGATTTAAAGTAGTGTGTCCAAAAATTAAGCTTTGAAAACTCCTAGAGGTATTGTTATGAAGGCTATATCTGAACATAATGCAAACGAGTACTACAAAACCCTGTTAAGGTACGTTCACAGCGGACAGGGCAAAGGGGATGTACTAAAAAGTCTGAAGTCCTTTTTGGAACATGATATATTGCAGGACATTACGAATAAGACGGGATGGCAAGAGCAGAAAGAATATTTGGCAAATCCTATACCAGAACTTATCATTTCGGGAATTCAGACGGTTATAGATGCGCATTATGAAACGAGAACAGAGAAGGATGAAATCTCCGAGCTGGATTATCTGTATCTTTTGCAAAAGGTAGCACAGACGATAAGTTTTTTTTCCCATATCGAAATACCGTTGGAAGTAGGGCGACTTTTTGACGTGTCAATAAATGCGTCGAATGTCAAAAATGGCAAAAAACCCGAAAAGAAGGTTTACAGAATTGGTGATGCTGGGCCTGCTGGTGGTATAATTTTTCTGGACAAGGGAGTCAACGAATCTGGCTGGCGTTATCTGGAGGCGGCTTCGCACGATATTGGTCCTGCACAGTGGGGAAAGGTTTCATACGGTTACGGTCATATAGATCTTAAAGACGACATTGGACATGGCAAGCGAAATACGGATCTTATTCTTAAAATGTTCAGCAAGATGTTTGGCAATGAATCTGGTAAGGCTGTCCACCTTTGCATGGCTTTGGATATAGGCGGGTTTAGGGATTGGTTTCTTCCCAACTCAGCGGAGCTTAATTTAATGATGACGAACTTGCATAAAAAAGGACTGGGAAACTTTTCTAACAGGGCTTACTGGTCGTCGTCGGCCTTTGTCGATGGTGGTTATTTGCATCCGTATTCTTACATAGCTGGCGAGAATATTTATGGAGATGGCCGCGTTGATTGTCTTTACTATATTCGAGCGGCAAGGATAGTTTAAAGGACAATTCAAGCGTTAATGCCACTGTTTTGTATTTTGAATATTATTTCTTTATTCGCCTCTCAAGTTGCGACAGGTGAGACCAATTCCTCATAGGTAACAGTAGAGGAGGTCATGCAGGCGTTCAGCAGCCTGTCGAACAATTGCCCCTCGACACGGCGGCGGTTGAAACG
>JGI24694J35173_10001763_pt1 | contig 18732 bp, 25 predicted proteins | sample TergutCo191P1_FD_35173 | JGI IMG/M metagenome (IMG submission 35173) | reverse complement strand
AAGATGAAACACCCTCAATTGCTGTAACTGAAATGGGTGTAGTGATAAATGCTGGCTCGACTTCATTAATATTTCCCGTCCTAAATGAGTGAATCGTCACTTGAGGTGGAATTCTCTTAGGTACTTGGAACATGAAACCAGATGCAAAGATGCCATTTCTGTCAACAATCCCTCTTGTAAGGGCCGTATGCACTGTAGCCGTACCAGGAGCAATATGGTATGGATACGATTTCTCATAAAACCGCATACAGGTTAGTAACTCCCGCCCGAAATCCATTGGAGGGTCATTGGCTAAAGTAGATACGGTGCCGAGTTCGAGTTTGACGCGGTGTACCATGAAATCAAGATTGGCAGTGCTGGAAATATGGACCTGCACAACCCCTGTCGGAAAGGCGCGTAATACAATTGCTATATTATCAACTCTAATATCTATTGGTGCTGTATCAGTTGACCAATTCAACACGCCTGTTCCTGACACGATTTGGCCATTAATATCAGCGGACAGAGTTAAAGTCATGCCATCGTAGCTGCCAGGAAATTCTATCCTTTGTAGAAATAAAACTTCCGTAGTGCCTGTTAAACGTAGTCCGCCGCCAACGATTTCAACTGTAGTATTTCTCGCCGCCCATCCATCAATAGTCATCGCTTGGCCAGTAACTGTATACACAGACTGACCACGCTGATTAATAATACTTGCTATATGCCGAAAATCCCAATTGCGGAGGATGTTCCTCCGCTCGATAAGGCCAAACATCAACCCCAATGCGACAGCAACTTGCCTGATTTTGTTCCAAATGGTTTGCAGTATCATACCAAGCGGCGCAAGCGGCACAGCGGGGATGGGGATGTCAAAGCCCGTGAACTCTGCGCCTGTTTCGGCGGCGAGGGCGGTAGGGTGCGCATCGGGGTTGGTGTTGTGGATGAAGAGGTCAGCGGCTCGCGCAAACGTATCTAATGGTCTGCCGGCAGAAACACGGTTGTCCGTAACCTCGCCAAGTCCTTTGATTTCGGTTATACCAAATCCGCCACCCTCTTCGATACGGGTCGCGCCATCATTTTCAAGGGATAACGCCGTGATATTTGCCAGTGCCTCAATCGTAAGCGTTGACCTTGCACGGATATGCATGTTGGCATTTGGTACGTTAAAATGCGCGTTTGCAGCGATATTCAGTGATACTCCGGAAAGGATTGTTTCTTCCGAGCCCAAAATACTAACAGACGAATAAGCGCGGATATTGTAGCAGTCATACACACGCAAAGAGCCGCTAATTATTGACTGCTGGAAGTTGATAGCACCGCCGCGAATGTTTATAAGCGTGACGTTGTTCGCCCATGTGCTAACATAGGAATATACAAACAATCCACCTCCTAGACCGTCGGTAAAGGTTACATTGTGGATTCTGATATTTTCTGCATTGTCCGCTCCGTTTAATTCAAGGCGTAAATCGCCGTCAAAATGCCGCCCGTTTACATTTTCGTCTAGCCATGCTTGCAAGCTACCGCCAATATCGGAAAGCGCGTATGTGCCGGGTATGCCCTGGGGGATTTCGCCGGGCTCGCCCTTTTCCCCCTTTGGGCCCCGAATCGTACCGACGTTGTACCACTGCTGATTTTCGTCGTCCCAAACAAACAAATCTCCGTTAATCAGATAAGAATCTCCTGTGCTACCCGTCGGATGTGTGTCAATAAGGTCTTGCTCCGTTGGAAATGAGCCCAGAATCGTAACACCTGTGCCATCTGCGCCATCAGCACCGGGCGGGCCCATTTCCCCCTGAATGCCCTGCTCTCCTTGGACACCCTGCTCCCCTTGAGGCCCGATGGGGCCTAGAGGGCCGCTCGGTATGCCAAATTCAATTGTACGAGCTTCCGGAGTCCCGCCAAGTGTTACAGTCGGCGCATACCCGGTAGGCAGTTCAATCGCTGTTGCCTCTTCAATAGTTCCCGCAGGGCCCACATCACCGCGAACTCTACCTAAAGGGATTCTTGTTACTTCGGCCATGTATGCATCTCCTTCCCGTTTTTGCGCCTATATTGGCGGCTGTGTGTTTGTTAGCAGATAAAGAATACCGTCAGCATCGTCAAGCTCAAAGAACACATCTTGTCGCTCACCGTTGATAACCTCAGTCGCTACGTAATACAAGATGCCATCCTCTTGAATTAAGAAGAATCCAAGGACCGCCTCGCCCTGTAAGCCTTGCGGTATAACAAATCTAAAGATTGCATCTTCGGGCGTTCCGTCGTTGTAAACTGCTGCGGCTGTACCGGGTGCGCCTGTTGTGGTGGAGCTTACGGAGATTGTAGACGTGCGCCCTTGCGGTAGATTAAAGTCAAAAACCGCATCATTTTCTGTCCCCACATTTATCACAGAAGCAGACGAGCCGGCCGGAAGTGTTGTAATTGTCCCTACATGAACAGTAGCTGTGCGGCCTGTAGCCCCGCGGATATCACCGTTTGGTGAAAATGATGCATCTACTATCATTTCGCCCGTGCGTTTGAGGATAATTCCGGGTGTTCTGATAGTCCCGGCAATCAATAGCTCGGAGCCTGCAACCACGCTATCCCCGACGCGGACACCGATGTCATGGAGCTGCTGAGCCGTCAAAGGCTCGTTGACTGTAAACAGATGCTTTCCGTCGGGCCCGATTTGTATGTTTCCGTCGAAGGTCAGCCACGAGCCTTGCACTCCGAGCCTATCAAGTGTTGTCTGGTTCAGGTGGTAGTGGTCATTGTCAACAGAGCGGTCTACATCTTCGCCAAAGTGTCTGGATAAAAACTCTGTGCGCACGTCAATCACCTGCTATTCTACAAATTCAAAATCAAAGAACGGCAAAAGGGCTGAAATGTCGTTCGCCGAAAGTCGGACGTCTGCGGTAAGAGGTAGCTTTATCTTCTCTGCCATGATATCCATAGCCTGGGTCAGCAGCTCATCTTGATTGATACCCTCTTTTGTCATTTGCTCGTTGAAAAAGTCCAAGTCCGGTTGCAGTGCGCTGATTAGCCTATGCACCTTGTAAGCTGATGAAATCGGCAGGTCGGTCATAGACAGTTTTTGAAACGATGGCACCGCCCTAAGTAGTTCACTGAACGTTGGTGGCATTTTCGGCAACCCCTTTCGTCAGCATAGCAGTGAAAATGCGTCCGTCTGCTGTGATTTGTTCATCGACGCTCATGAGGGTAAAGTCCTCGAAAACGTCAACCGACACTGCGTTAGCAAGCACGGTGATTTTAGTGACTGCCTCCGGTGTGAACTGAGTCAATGCACTTGGTTTGTCCAGTGACATCGTACTACTGATGTGTAGGTTTAGACCCGGCGTATGCGCATGACGATTTCGGCTTACTGAATTCACCTGGAACTCAAAGCCTGTGGAAAGTTTTACTATCAGCATTTTATTAGCTCCTTTTTTTAGGACGTGAGCCCTATATTTCTTAACCATGTGGTTATTGCATTAACTCGAGTAATAATTAAGTTTATGTTAGTTTGAGCCGTTGTGTTGTTCCAAGTAGCTGGCAAGCTTGAGTTGGATAGGTTAGTCCAGCCTGTTTGACGGGTTATGCCAGTGGAGCCATAAAATCCCACTTGATTGGCTGTGGAGCCTCCGAGAATCGGATGGTTGATGTTCGTGCGGCCAACACTACTAAGGTTTATCGTTGAGGCGTTGAAATTTAGATTCCCCCCACTTGCATTTAAAGTTATTCCAAAAGTGTTCCAAGTGTATACGCCATTGGTGGTAAAGCTTAGATCTTGCCCTACCGTGGCACCCGTAAAGAATACGATGCCTGAGCTTTGTATTTGTATTCGCTGTCCAGTTCCTCCCGCGATGAGGTTGGTTCTGTGTATAGTTGTTGGAAGCCTCGCATTATCCAATGTCCCCGCATTAATATTAGTAGCACTCCTAAACACTCCAGCCAGCACCGACGGGGACCAACTGCGCAATGCGATTGTAGGAGATGTTGATGTCAGTTCTGCTGATGTGCCAGCAGTTGGGTTGTTTTCTCCACTTGTCACAGTGGCCCATGTAGAATCCTGTCTTAGGAACTGCCCCGTAGAGCCACCTGTTGGAACCTGACGAATAGAAGTCCAACTTGGCGCACCTGTTCCTCCAGTTAAAAATTGATTATTTCCACCTGTTGGAACAGGCCTGCCGCTTTGCCATGTTGGCGCACCTGTTCCGGCAACCAAAACAGCCGGTGCAGTGCCGTTCGTCAATCTTGCAAGGGCTAATGTCCCCGTGGCGATATTGTCCGCATTCAAATTAGTGATAAGTGCCCCGTTGCCTGCGAAAGTAGCTGCGTTTACCCGCCCGCTAAAGTTGGCCGTTGTTGCCGACACCTGCAATACAGGTGTGATTGCCGTTATTTGACTACACGTTAGTTCTATTCGGCTTGACGACATAGGGCCGCTAACCATTAAGTTTATTCTGTCACGTTCAATAGCAATTTCGCCTCGAAGCGAAGTTACATCCCCGCTAAGGCTGGTATAATTATTAGCCACCGTCAGAGATATGCCATTCAATGACATTTGCATCGTCGCAAATCTCTCGGTAGTGCTATTGTCCAAATTGGTAACTCGCTCACCAATAGCAACCTGAAATTCGCCAAAGTCAAGAATCAGCGACGCAAACCGGCCGCTGATATTAGAAAGATTGCGGCGTAGCGAGTTGCTGTGCCGTGCGTTGAATGCAAACTCCCTGTCTGTATCTCCACGGGTCGGTGCTTCAATATCAGCAAACAAGCGAGAGTTAAGTGTGCATCTCCAAAGGTTGCATGATACACCATCAACCTCAATAGGGTCTCCTAATTCCAAGCGCAAATCTATATCTGCACTTCTTACATTATAAGGATTGTACGTATATGAGCTGACTGCTTGCAGTATTCGCTCCGCATCGTCAGGCATCGCCCATAACGAAACAGCCTCAAAGCTTGTGTCACCCGTACCTGCGGCAAAATAATCTCCAGAGTCATTAAAAATTAGATAAACTTTGTTGAATTTTAGAGACTTGTTTGTTGCGTTCTTCTTCATGTCTCCCCGTGAGATTGTATCAAGAGCTGAATCATTGTGTGGGACAACCAGGCGCAAAGTGTTGTCATCTGTTATTGTCCAGTTTCCGCAATGCTCGACAGCGATAAAGCTCAATACTTCGCGCATTGTCAAGCTCTTGTGCGGCTCAAACTCTGGATTATCCGCTGCTACAAACCCCGGAAATTGTATTACACTCCCCGGCCTAATGAGCGCAACCGTGCGTGGGTCAATGGTAATTGTTTCGCCTGATACCATTGATAATGCCGCGCAAATGTGATTTAAGGCGGCAAGCGTCGGGAATGGAAAGCTGCCAAGCAACCGACCGTCAAAGAAAAACGGAAGACCTGATGCATACAACATGGCATCGTAACATTCCAACATTAGCTTATCCGCAACCTGTGTCCTGTGGTCAATAAAGTATGTTCCGAAATTAAACCAATCCGTATGCTCCGTGCTAGTTCTGACGTTAAACCTCGAATCATTTGAATCAATAAAATACCTGTCAGCGGCATCTATAAATGGGACGCTGGATGCTGGAGAGGTCAGCCTTACTTGCAGCTGAACTTTCGCGTTTCGTGGTATGGCAATAGATTCGCTTTCGGGAGAAACAATCGCCACGTCTAAACGACCTGATATACAGTTGCCTATGCCGAAGCAAGATTCAATCAATCCATTAGTCCTAGAGAACCGAAACATATTATTTTCGTAGTAAGCCCTACCATTTATCAATATTCTTTTTTGATAAATGATGGAATGCCTTGGGGGCCCGGCCAATGCGTTCCACTTTTCTCCCAAATCACGCATTATATGGCACACCCGTTTCAATCATGTTGAATGAAAATCCGGCCCACATTACTTTGCCGGCCCTCTCGGTCATTACTGTTGATGGAACAGTGCTTATATAAAATTCCCTTGTTATAACCTCACCTTCCAATGGGTCAAGAAATTGAACAAACACAAACTGTGGCCATACAGCCCGAAATATTGTACTAATATCCTCTGTGCTTAATCCGTCCTTTATTGTCAACTCAATTCTTCTGCGCATCATGATTCTGTCTCTGCGAATCGTACCGTCCATCATTTCGCCGGCGTCTTGACTTTCGATGTCATTTCTCATAATTTTAAGTCCGCTTTCTGTTACATACTTGCGAAAATCGACACCGTTAATCATAAATACCAATTCGCCCATAATAATCTCCCCTGTTTATACAGGAAGTAGTGAGCCACCTGTATGCATTGAGTATTTAGACATTACCCTTGAAACGGTTCTACCAAGTTCCATTTCTGAAACCTCGATAACATGCCCCTGCCGCAGCTCGCTAATAATTTGCTGTATCAATGTTGAGTAATTATTATGCGTGCCCTTCAGTGCCTTTACGAGCTTTCTTATAATCGCATCAACCAATTTATTTATGCTTTTGTCAGCCAAGTTGATTTCGCCGCCAGCAGTCGTTGGCGCATCCATGTCACGGATGACGCTTTCCACCGCAGCCTCGATTGTAGATAGCGGGGCTTCGATGTTTGTTCCGCGCCGTTGGTCTCCTAAAATGGCAAGGAATGGGCTATTCGGTTCGATAACTGCGCCCTGTGCCAGTTGTGGTATACGTGGCAACTGCATATCCGGGACGGGCGGAATGTTTACGCCCGGGATAATATTTGCGGCTCTAACCAGCAGATTTATCCCTCTAATGGCGAAGTTTATGGTGCTTTCAAGAAGTGTCGCTATGCCGTTAAAAACGCCGCTAAAAATATTACGTATACCGTTCCATGCCCGTTCCCAATCGCCTGTGAACACGCCGCCCAAGAAATCTGTAAGACCGCTAAAAATTTGTCTCAAGTGGTCAATCATCTCTCCAAGGTTTCCGGTTATTGCAAGGACTCCAGCAAATAGGCCTATCACAGCTATTACAGGCAATGCGATTTTTATAAATGCTCCTTTTAGTGCAGTCAACTTTAATTGTAAGCCTGCAAGTGCCTTGCCTTTTAGAGCCACAATCGAAGCACCCAGAGCCTTTATTCCACCGGTTTTTAGTAAAACTACTGCATCCTTGAGCCCGATTGCTGCTCCTTTAAGCCCAATAAACGCATACTTTGCACCTTTTACAAGCCCGATGAGTGGCGCAAAAACTATTTTGAATAGTGTTATTTGCCTGCCAAACAAAGTAAATTTGCCTTTTGCCACTAAAATGGCAATTCCGAGCGCACCTATTTCGCTTATAGATTCGCCCACGAGCGCATTGAACGCAGTGGTAACACCCGAGAAAACATCTTCAATACCTTGCCAAGCTTTTTCCCAATCGCCCTTGAATACACCTTCCACGAACGTAAGAATTCCGCCAATCGCCGTGTTAATTCCCCCGGCAACTTCTCCAAACCTTCCCGGAAGATTTTCTTCCGCCCAAGTCAAGACAGAGTCAAATGTCGTGCGTAGTCCGCCAAACACGTTGCCTATGCCGTACACGGCCCGCTCCCAATTGTTGGTGAAAACTCCTCCTGCAAAGTCCGCTAAGCCGTTGAATGCAACACGCACGCCTCCAACAGCCTCGCCTGCGCGGCCGGGGAGTATCTCTTCCAGTCCAGCAAGTACGCTGTCTACAGTGGTCACAAACCCACTGAAAACACCGCGCACGCCATACCACGCTCTTTCCCAATCCCCCGTGAAGACTCCGGCGACGAATTCGGTTAGGCCGTTGAACGCAGTGCGGATACCGCCTACTGCTTCACCCCAGCGTCCTGGGAGTGCCGCCTCTAAGTTTGCGAGTGTGCCGTCTACGCCGTAAACGAAACCATTGAAGATATCCCGCGCCCCGTTCCAAGCCCTCTCCCAATCGCCCGTGAAGACTCCGGCGACGAATTCGGTTAAGCCGCCGAAGCTTTTTTTCACGCCGTCTATAAGCGGGGAAAATAGACTTAGTGCATCGCCTATCATATTAAGGGCGCGTTCGATATTGGGATTGACTTCTACGTCCGCAAGAATTCCGCCGTCAAACGCCCCGCCTGCTAAGCCCGGAATAGACATATCCGGAATATCCATCCCGCCGCTTTCACTGCCTGCGATGTTAAGTTCGTCGAAACCCTGTTTATTGCGTCGCGCCTGTGCTCCGGCCGCCTTGAGAGCATCGGCCAAACCATATTGCGCATCAATGGCGTCCCCGGTCCCGGCAGCAACTCCGCCCATAGTATCCGCGTAGGCGTTCACAGGAGCCCTGCCGCCGAATGCCATGGCGATTGCTTGCGCCACTTGCCGCGCAAACCCCGCAACACGAGCCAATCCTGTTACCATGGCATTTAGCAATGGAAGGAATACAATTGCTATCTGATTAAACGCCGCGCCGAATTGTACGCGGATATCCGCAAATGTGTTGGCCAGCTGCCTCTGTCGGCCTATGTCCGTTTGTGCTAATGCGAAATTCATGTCACCCACGTTGGCTGCGATTCGTCCGGACAGCAATGCTACGCGCTCCTGTGCGGTGGCCATTTCGAACATTGCCTTTTCATTATCGCTAAGCACAACTCCCAGCCGTTGGAGCGGACCACGTTGCCCCTGTATAGCTCTGCTGTCTGGGCCATCTGCTGGCCTTTCACGTCTATGCCATGCATTGCTACGCCAAGGTTGCCCAATACTGGAATGGCATTTTTCAGAGCTACTGTATCACTGAGAAACCCAGATAATGTGTGAGCCCCCGACGTGAGCGTGTCAGCAGACACAACGCCCGTCCGTTGCAACCCGCGCATTAAACCCAGAGTGCTACGGATGGCATCGTCTGTGGCCCCCATGCCCGCCCACATGACATTGGCAAGACGTTGCTGGTCTTGGGCCACTTGCCGGAATGCCTGTCGCGTGTCCCGGGCGAAGTTTCGTATAGCGCGTATACCAAAGAAAGCTAGTGCCCCCTTGAGCAACCCGCGCATTGATTTTGAAAATACGGCAGTTTGCTTTTTTAAGTCAGTAAATCCGCGCTTTACACCCGAGAAATCAGCCCCGCCGCGCACTATGAAATTTGAACGTCTTTTGGCCATGCGGCACCCCCGGCAGTTTTTTGGCACGAAAAAACCGCCCGATATAAGGCGGCTCATGTTAATTTGCACGAATATTTAAGAAATGATGAAATGGGCAGATTAAGCCGCCCGGCTCTTTGCGAGACACAGGGGCGGCTTATTTCTTTTTGTTGGCAATTTTATCTATGACGCTGTAGCTTATGCCAGATTTTTATTATGCACATCGGCCCACGCTTTAAAATTTGCATAAGAATCTTCGTCCGACATTTGCTCCTGTCGCGATTGAGACCGCGCATTGGACAGATACTGCTTTGGGTTGATTCTCTTTCCGAAAAGCTGCCTGACCACAAAATTGCTTACAAGCACTGCCGTATAGACTGCGAGATTCTGCTGACAATCGGATTCGGCTTTTTGCCTTTCCGCTGCGGCCTCTGCGTATATGGTCAACTCCGAAGGAGACATTTGCCAAAACTCCGACGGTATGATTCCGATTGACGCGGCCAGCCTCATGGATTGCGTTATGTGGCATTCTTCCTCCACCACCTCGCTCGAGGCTTTTTTCCTGTTAAAGCCTCTACTGTGACGTCCGCCAATTGTTGTTGCTCCATGTAGTCGTCGCACATGTCAATGAAATCATCAAGCGTCGGTATTTCGCCTCCATCGCCACGGATGATGCTGGCCCATAACAACTTAATCATGTCGATGGCCGTAGGATTATTGTTTAGCATTGCTGCAACTTCGTTATACGGTTTTTTGTATACTTGGGCCAGCAGCTCTTGGGCCCTATATCCCCACTTCGCCTGATATTCGTGTTCGCCAAGCTTGATAGTTACTCTAGTGCTCATGCGACATCTCCTTTCGGCAGTTTCTTGGTAGTCTCTTTTTCGTTCATGGAATCAATCTGGGCTTGGACGCTCGCCAGTTGCCCCACTGTCACAGGGACAAAGTCCACCTTGCCCGTCATGCGCAGCGTCGCAGCAAATGACAGTACGCCGTCTACTTCCGCTTCTGGCGCAGGTGCACTTTGCACCAATGCGTCAAATACGCACTTCTCCGGCACATTGGGCCATGAGATTTCAAACTGCGCCGCATTTCCGTTTAGAAATAACTCACGCAACCTTCGCTGTCCTTCGTTTTGGAGCCCGGTATCTTTGTCATACTTGGCGTTGCCCGACAGGGCAACCGAGCCCGGGTCAATGAATCCCGTAATAAATTCGCGGAACCCACCATCGCTGTCCAAGTCTGTTACGTCAATTTCCTCGCGCTCCATTGCCGGTCACGGTACAGTCGTAAGCCCCCCCGATAAATACTGGCGGGTCATCCATTATCTGTACCCTTGTGCCCACAGAGCGTTTTGCTTTTTCTGGCATAATGTCACTCCTTTAATTTTTTTCTACAAAAAAACCACCCTTTTTTTTCGGGTGGCTAATCGTTTTTAACTTGTATTGCACGGTGTTACGCGGATTTGATGACTTCCGGCACTTTGGGGCAATATTTATTAATAAAATATAACGGCCCTTTGCCGGTTACTCGCGGCGTTAGATACGTATTAACAATGCCGCTTGCGTGGGTGATTACGGTTTCCTTCATTTCAAACAGCCCGAGGTCAAGTGATTTTTGCGTGGGATGGTTGTAATCAATACCGCGATTCTTGATAAGGAAGCCATCATTGCGCAGGGTTTCATAAAACCGCTTTTCTTCCGTGTTCAGGCCATTTTGCTTCAAAATTTTTGCCATGTCGCGGATTAGAATGCTGCTTGTTGAAACATTTACGCTGTCGGCAAAAATTTCCTTAGGCCTCATTTCTTCGATACGGGCAGTTAGCGCGGCGTTACTAGTTTCGAGTAGCTTTATTTTGCCATCGGCCATTTTCAAAGCGCGTGACATTACCATTTCGGGGGTGTTCCATGCTTCCTCAATTTTTATGAGGTATTGCCGAATGGTTTTGCCGGCCTCGTTGCGTTGTAGCATGGAGATTTCTTTTGCCATTGGGATTGTTAAGGTGTGGTCGGTGGAAGGTCTACCGCCGTTAGGGGTTTTCGTCAAAATTGGCGAAAAGTCCAAATCACGGGAAAATCCGTACTCACACATACGCTCAAACCACTTCATGTATTCCGTTCCAATTCCAAGCTGCTCATGTAATAACCTTCCGCTCACCGTTGGTGTGTCGGTGTCGTAGTTGATGGGGATTAGGTCGGTCATGCTGGCACCTCCCGTATGGCTCGTTCAACTATTCTGGAGTAGGTCACAAGGCCTTTCTTCACCCCGAGCTTATAAAACTCATGGGCAATTAGTAACCTCTCTCCTGTTATATCGCCACGTTCACGCAGTCCCGGGTATTTTTCCAGAATACCTTCTACTATGTCTAAAGATTCATCAGCCGGTGGATGGTTGTCAGTGATACTTTTGCGTATTTTTTCCTCTTCCCCATTCCGTAGAGTGAGGGCGTATAGCAGTTCCAGCCTCTCCAGGCTTAACTCGCTTAAAGGTTGAAGGTTAGCCATGTGCAACACCTTCTTTCAACCGTAGCGCAAGCGATGACATCTGCTCACCGCCCTCTATGACGGTAAATCGACTTAATTCTAATTCGGTGTATCTGCCGCGCTTTGGGCGCAGTGTGCAACCATTGATAAAATCCCTTATTTCATCGAGCAAGGACTCCATCGCTCTTAATTCTTTGTTCAATATCGCGTCGCTTTCGTTCGAGCGAAACCAGCCATATTTAAAATCCTTCGGGTCTTTCATGACTCCCGCCGCTTCCAGCATGGGTATTTTGTCTTTTCTGTATGCCACTACGGCAGTCGGTGAAGCTGTCCAGCTTTCCGCTGTTACGAAATCACTAAACTCACTACTTCTTGCCTTTGCTATTTCTCGCTTTGCATTGGCTAACATTGCCATGATATCGCCCTTGCGCGGGCTTTCTGGTAGCTGTAGGTTCATAAAAAATCCTCTTTCAAATTTTGGTATTGAAAGAGAATCCCTCATGTAGTACAATATTTACATGAGAGAAGTCTCGTCTGTGTAACTTGTTTCTGTCTTTGGTCGGAAAGAACAGGTTACACTTTTTTTATATCGCCCTTTAGCTTTCCAATGCCACGCCTTACAGCTTCCATTTGGTTGACATTTTCTTGATTGCAATAATCATCAATTATTGATTTGCTGCTATCATCAAGTCTAACCGTTATTTTATGCGGCTTTGGGTTATCGGTTGGGCGACCCATTTTCTTTGTCAATTAACCACCTCTCTTTTGACCGTCTTAATTGTAAACATATGACCGTCAAAAGTCAACCCCTTTTAAAAAATATTTTTCAACTACATAAAAACCACCCTTGCGGGTGGCTTAGAGACGTTCGTAATGTGTCCACATGGCTAATACTTTGACAATGCCCTCGTAGGGTTGGGCGTTTTCATCTTTGACGCCATCTACATTGGGTAAAACCTCATAGACAAACCTGTGCTTCCTGTTTATGCGACGTGAATATACGCCCTTCTTGTCACCCTTCATAATCTCATAATCCGGGGGATATTGAAAAGGGTCTTGCTCTACGATGTCAAGCAGTTCATCGCGCTTTTTGTGTAAGCCTACCTTTTCTAGCAGGTCATAGTCTTTTGCCGCTATCTTCGTAAATTTAACATCGTACACCTTTTCGTACATCTGACAACGATATGCATTCTGATAAAGGCGTTGCCAGCCCTTCCTTTATAATTTCGTTCATTGCTGGAATAGATTCTAAATAGTCCTGGTCGCTGCAAGGCAAATCAGAGCTGAATTTCTGAAAAGAAATAAATTCAATAACTTTATCTATAATCTGTTCTGGCAAGGTATCGGCTTGTGCTTTCATATACTCACGGGCTGACATTGCTACGCCTCCTTGATGAAGTCCATTTCATCTATTATATGTCGGATGGGCATCGTTGTAAATATACACATTTTTTCATGCTTGTGTTTTACTCGCCCACCACTTCACAAGATTTTGTTTATTCATTGCCCCGGTCTTCCAGTTGTTCACGAAAACGCTGTACGCGCTTCTGGCCGCCATTTGAGCGATTACGCCATCTTTTCTGGATAGCCTTGGATTGGCCAATATGAAACCGCTGCCGCGTTGCTTTGTTTGAGCATTTGCGAAATGTAGTTCCGTCAGCTTATTATTGCAATACACTAAGCCCCGTCCCCGCGCTGCTTTTGCTGACTCCATTATTGGGTTAGAAATATCGTGCTTCTCCATCATGAATTTAATCGCAGGGGGCAGACCGTCTTGACTCTGAATATTTGCGTTAATGAAACTTTCTACTTCCGCCGCCTTATTCGGGTCCAGCCCGAATTTACATAAGAAATTTCCGTAAATATTCTCCAAGTGCGCCAAATAAAATATAATAAACTTCTGTGTAATTCCAGTGCAGTCCATGTGAGCTTCGTTTCCGAATGTGCTAACCAGCAGACTAATCAGGGCTTCATCGACGATTACTACATCTCCCCGGTTGGCATACATTTGATAGCCATATTTCCCGGCTTTTTCGTCATAAATAATTCCGGTGTCTATTTTCGACTTGGCCGGAATCATGTCATAACGCTCGATTGAAATTTCGTTACCCGACTTAATTTGCTGCTCGTAATATCTTGGTAGAAAATAGAAATCCTTAAAGTATTCCTCTTCTGTAATCGGGTTCACCGTCAACATGCTTAAACAGGAGAAATCCGTATCAGGGGAGCGCATATATGCCATATCCAGCCCATAGAAAACAGGCGCGCCCTTTAAAATAGATTCATCAAAAGGCTTAGCCTGACATTCGATGTTGCTGAAGTAGCACGTTTCCGGATTTTGTGGAATGTTAAAGTTTTTCGTAAGCGTCGTTGTTCTCTTGGATGGGTCGTCTATCATTTCCTTTATTTTGTCACGCAACATGGTTTGGCTTACAGCCGTACCCATACTTGGATTTGATTTCAGTAAAACTGAAAAATCGTTATCTTCGTAGGCTTTTATAACTTCATCTTCGCTGTCTTGGCGGAAAATGCAACAAAAAAAGCGGTGATTTTCCGTTTCTCCTGATAGTATTTTTTTCAGAATATTCCAGCCTATTGTCTAAGTATCCACCGCGTACAGTTCCCATTGTAGTGGTTTGAAATACAAAGCTGTCGTCACGCTTTACCGATTTTCGTAAATCATCCGCATACTTTGAGGTTTTCATTTCGTGTGTTTCGTCTATGATTATATTTGTCGGAATAATTCCCTCGAAATTACTTCCGTCGCGGGACATTGCCATTAACATGCTGTTAATTTTAGGCACTTCTATAATGTTCAATGATGGTACGATTCGAGCCAGCTTATTTAATGTTTTGTTGCTCTGGAGTATTCGCTGGGTTGCGTCGTAGCATAGCTTTGATTGCACTTGCGCGTTAGAGCCGATGTATATTCTTGCCGAAGAGTATGCATCTCTTGCGTATAAAATGTATGAATTCAAAAATCCCATAAAAGTTGTCTTGGAGTTTCCGCTGGCGATTACCATCAAAATATCATTTACAACGCGGAGATACTTCTTTTGGGTTCCGATTTTGTTTCCAATTTCGTCGTATGCATTTTCTTCGAAGTATCCCCAGAATCCAAAAATAGAAAATATGACCCATTTTTGCCACAGGAGGAGCTTGACCTGCTTACCTGCGTTTTCACCGCTGGGAAGAATGCAGTGCCGCTCTATCCAATCAACTACTGCGTAGGCTTTTTCTGGTAGAAAGTCGTATTTTTCAAGCATCTTCTTTTGAATTTTAACCATTCGGCGTATGTCGGTGCTGAACCTGTGCGGACTACCATCAACCAGTCCGTGATATTCAGTTAGCGGATTAACCATATATATCGCACTCATCCTCGTCTCCTTCTATGATTTCGCTGATTTTTGCTATACTATCTCTAAAGCTGTGTCATTGATGAATTTTCCGCTTCTTGTATGGCAATTGCAAGAATCAATCCAAGGTGCGTATACCTTGTTACATACAGGGCACTGCCAGCCTATCTTACCCATATGCTCCATCCTCTCTATCGTCAACTTCCAAATCCAAATCCGACTCCAGCGCGGATATTAGCTTAGACAGTGCAATGTTAAGCTTGATGTATTTCTCCGTACTTGTCACTGATGGTATTGGAATTAAAGCTCCGTTATTCGCTGTTACGGACGTTCGCCCATGGGCCCTGTAAAACGCTTCTGTTTCCATCTGAAATGCCGTGAGCAATGCCCGGTTAAAATCATAGTCCGCCTTGGCGCAGGCCAGACGCTCGCGTAGTGTTGCTGTGTCAATATCACTTATTGTCTGTGTTGTAGCACCACTGTCTCCCGATTCCACATCAATGTCGTCCGCATCCGGCATATCCCACTCGCAACCTACCGCAATTACTTCTGCACCACCACCCGTATTGCGTTGCTTGGCTTGCGCTGCCGCCGCGACTTTATCCGCTCCCTCGCGCACTTGTCCGTCGATTTCTATACCGCGCCTAAGCTCCTCCGTGAGTGCCCCCCACTCTGCATCCGTGTACTCCGAGCCGTAGCCGCGCTTTTCAATTCCTAGGCGCACCAATGCTCGGTAGATTCTCGGCCTCGACACCTTCATGTCTCGACTAAGGTTGCTGATTGTTCGTCGCATGGTTGATGCCCTCCGCTGGCTTGTAACGCCCTCATTCGTTACAACCTGCGTACAGCTAGTTGTAACGCCCCCTTAAAAACTCGAATTTTCACGAACTTGCATGGGCACACGCTGTTTGCCCGACGACCTCAACGCGCCGATGGGTGGGGGGATTGAGCAGGCTATGGTGGTTATGCCCCTCGCTGCACCCACCACCTCCAGCCAATTAAAATAACCCGCAGGGGGGGTGCGGGCTATTGTGCAATATTTATACATGCAGGGTGACGCTTGTGGTCGCCCCGGTCAGTATCGGACGCGCTGTGTTGGGTCGCTTGCGCACCCACACTACGCTCCGATACCATAATAACACATCTTGACACGGAAAAAACGGAAAAGTTTTATACGTCGCTATCAACGTGATTTTACAACTGTTTCAGCCCTTTCGCAATCCGTCGTCCCAAATGGTCGCTGATAATCGTCGTATCTCTAACTTGCGCATAGATAAGGCTCACAAAAAAATCCGCCCTTGCGGGCGGACGAAGTTTTATTCTTAAAACTAAGTAATTGTTGCTTCAATGCGCTGGATGGAATCGTAGCTATATGCATCAATGTAAAACATTAAAACCGACAATATTGGCACTATATTTGCAACTGATGCATCAAACATACGCACTAGCCGCGACAAGAAACAGAGCGAATCAATGATTGCTCCACTTACCTCTTGAGAGCTGTGTATCGTCTTGGGTGTGTCTAGCTTTGTAATTTGCGTTTCGATTTTTTTCCGTAATTCGAGGTCATTGCCGCAAATTCGTCGGAGTTGATATTCACGAATGATGTAGACTGCCAAGAAAAAGGCCACCATCTCATTGACAGAATGGCGTTCGCCATTCATAGGCACAACCATTGGTCGCGAACTAAGCACAGCCAATAGTGCCATGGCAGCAAGTTTGTGGGCGTCTAGACTGTTTCCGCTCTTATCCACCATCATTTTTTGAACTAAGGGGCGCAATTGCTCAAAATCATTTTTAAACGAATTTGCATAGCTCTTTCTGGGCTGCACACCGCGCTCTCGGGCCCAGATCTCAAAGTGATTGAACATAGCATCAATGGCACGATTAAGCATATAGACCATTTGGTCAGATAGACGCTGTGGGGGATGTGACATATCCTTTGTATCCATCTTGGCTTGCGCCCCTCCCTAGACGCACTGTGCATCATTCATGCGAGCCTCGTATTTTTCTGCTAAGGCAGGGTCATAGAACATGACATCACCAAAATCCTCGCCTTCGTTTATTAGGCCTATATCGTCAAGGTGTTCGTCATGTGTTCCGGGCTTGTCCAGCTCCGGCAACCATCGCTTTTTGTTTTCCTCAGTGAGAATCATTATGTCTCCTCCTGTTTTATTGGTCATACACTCACCACCTTTCCTTAGCATTGTTATGTGCATGGACAGGTAGATTATGCATAAGCATTCATGATGGGGCTGGGATGACGTGCCCTGTGGGATAAGTACGTCCAAGCTGCTAGGCCGGCACTCATTAGAAGCAAGTACTAATAAAAAGCACTAAACGAGCACTGCCCTAGAAATTAGGAACTTCTTGCTATTATTCATCATAACATTATTAATGATATATCGTCAAAGAAAAATAAAATATAATACGATAATTTAGTAATATAATAGCATGTTTTTTGGGTGATTTTCCGATTTTCAGAAATTTTCATAAATTCCTAAATATTCCTTGACACACTTCCTCGCCGCATCCGCGCTCATTTTTTTGTAAACCACCTTCGCTGCTACTTCCCACGATGAACCGTTTACAACACGTTCCCGTACAAGCACCCTAACATTCACATCGGAAATTTCATCAATGAATTTTTCAGCAGCTTCGACCTGAGCTTGCAATTCGGCTACCTTCTTCTGCAAACGGCCTTTTTTGCGTTCGAGCGCAGATTCATCTTTCAGCAACGCCCTGTATCATGTACGGGATAGCCTCTCCACTCGCGCAGTTCAACCCAAAATCACCGACAAAATCACCCTCCTTGTAGTGCTTTTCCATGCTTTTGTTTAGCTGGGCTATCTCGCCACGTAAGGCAATGATATTTTCGAGTTGCTTGAGTGTCATATCGCCAACCTCCCCGCAACATCACTTATAAAGTGCGTCTTAGTCCCATTTTTCGTAAAGTGGTAGTATGTCTTTCCATCGGAAGCGTCTGTCATTTTATACGATGCCTTGCCACACTTTGGACAAATCAGAGACGCATTAACTCCGACGGCCTGCATTCCACCCTTACTCGAATATTTAGACATTGCCAACCCTCCCACAATCTGCTAAAATAACGGTGTCGAAGTGTTATTCAGCCGTTGCCTGCGGGTAGCGGTTTTTGTTTGCGTATAGATTGCTTTGTTTTTTGTCTTATTATGGTAAAATATCCACTAATATCACAGGAAGGGGATATTTTATAATGGAACAGCTAACACTGCCCGGATTCATTGAACGCAAGACAGAAAACCAAATTATCAGTCAGCGTGTTACGGATGGTTATGTTAATGCGACGGCTATGTGCAAGGCAGCAGGGAAGCAAATGAAGCATTACAATGAACTCCTCACGACAAAAGCCTTTATTTTGGAGCTTTCTTCCGTGGTCGGGATTCCGCCTAACGGACTTATTCAAAGCTATCAGGGCGGCATTCCGCATCTTCAAGGCACATGGGTTCATCCTCAGGTGGCCGTACATCTGGCTCAGTGGCTATCTCCAAAATTTGCCGTCCTTGTTTCACAGTGGGTTGCGGAGTGGATGTCTGGTGGGGCGCGCTCGCCGAATCTGCCTTATCATTTGCGCAGATATATGGCTAATGCGCATCATGTCCCTTACGGTTATTTCTCCATGCTTAACGAAGTGACGCTTCACCTGATAGGGCCGTTAGAGCAATTGGGATATACCGTGTCATCTAGCCAATTGCCAGATGGTTCACTAGGTAAAACATTCTCAAAACATCTTCGGTGCGACTCGTTCCTATCTGAAAAGGATAGGCACAAGGTTAGAAAACAGCGGATTGAAAGGAGCCGCTTAAAACTTTGGAGAACTGATAATTCAAAGGGT
>JGI24694J35173_10001733_pt1 | contig 19061 bp, 15 predicted proteins | sample TergutCo191P1_FD_35173 | JGI IMG/M metagenome (IMG submission 35173) | reverse complement strand
CCCGCCACATCGGCAACATCGCAGGGAACGATGATAGACTCCCCAGGTTGTGGTTCAAACCTTGGGTTCTCAAGTTCCATGTCAAAATAATCGAAAATTACGTTCCCTTTGCGTGTTTTTTTAGGTAAAAAATTGGGATAGTCGGGATGATAAAACCAGCCATGCAGAGTCCCAACAGGTGCGACGAACGCACCTGAGCGAAAACCTGTATCGGGACAATCAATATCGACAAGTCCGTACACTGGAGTCACTGCCCAATCATAACCAGCGAAGAACGGGTTCTCCAGCGATTGCCCCCAAACGGCACCCTTTGCGGACAACAACGCAACGACGACAAGGGCGACGGAAACTGTTTTGAACGGGTGGTTGTTTTTCTTCGACATGATACTGCCTTTCTTGTGTTTGGATTCTGCTTGTGGCGGAGTTGTCCACTACTGTATTCCCATTTTATCAGACCCAGATAGAAAAAGCAAGAGAGGCAAAAATAAAATTAGGCTTCCGTCAAAAAAGACTTTCAAATTCCGTGTACGAGCATTTTGTACGTCAGCCGTTTCCCCGAAACTCCCCAAACCAAAGACTCCAGCCGGTCAACCGTGTCGATTTTGCAGTTGCCCTCGTTGAGACGGAAGGCGAATTCATTTATGTAGAGAGACAGATGTTTTTCGCTAAACCAATGGAAAGTGCCGTAGAATCCTCGCTTCAGAACAGCCCAAAAACTCTCGATCCCGTTCGTGTGAGCCATTCCGTCCACATATTGCTTTGCCGAGTGATTGACCACTTTGTGGGTATAGTCGCCATCAAGCCCTCGACGTGAATGGTGTTCGTCGGTACACACGGTCGAACCGGGGAGGACGTTTTCCCTGATTACCCCTTGAAGGGTTTCTTTGTCCGTCGATTTGACGACCTGTGCCACGATTTGTCCGTCCCTATCCCGCCCACCGAGTACCGGTATTTTACCAATTGTACCCCGTCCCTGATTCAATTTCTTGTTGGCGTGCTTGTTTTTCTCTTTGTCCCCGATGTAGGTCTCATCAAATTCAACGATGCCAGACAAAATCTTGTCCACCATGTTTCCGCAGGCGGCTTGAACTCGTTTCAGGAGATACCAAGCAGATTCATACGCGATACCGAGTTTTTTGGACAATTCGAGAGCCGAGATGCCCTTTCGGTCGGTTGAAACTTCGTACATTGCCCACAGCCACTTGTGCAACGGAACGTGACTCCTGTGAAAAATGGTCTCGGTTCGGATGGTGAAGTCCTTGTTACAGGCGTTGCAGTGCCAGAAATTCTTCCGTTTTTTCCGTTCCTTGACGTTCAGACCTTTGCAGAATGGGCAAACCACGCCATTTTTCCACAGGATTCCGGCGAGGTAGTCGATGGCAGACTGTTCATCGGGGAAGCGTTCCATCAGTTCGTAAACGGAAAGAACTTTGGCAGGCGGTTGTTTCGGTTTCTCGGTCATGGGTAGCCCTCCAATATGGGGTTGAGTTCTACTCATGTAGAGATTCGAATCTGAGTCAATAATAACTGCCCCGATTTATTATTGACTCAAACTGTAAATTGCGCCCAGTTAGACGCAAGCCTTTGACGTTAAGCAATTTACACCATAATGGAGGTGCAGAATGGCAAAAGAACAAGCGAATGCAAGGTTTGAAACCATTGAAGAAGTGAAGCAGGAGTGGAGGGAACTCCGACGGGGCTATGCGGAGATAGCACAAAGTTACAGGAAAATGCGGCAAGAATATGCAAAGTTACGAAGAACAATATGGCTATGTGTCCCTATCACAATAGCGGCTGGGGCTGTAGCCTTCTTCCTTTCCTTTGGCATGGCTCGACACTTCTTTGGGTAACACCCGATATTTGCCCTTCAATGTTTATAGAAGGGCAACGCAGATGCCTGCGAGAAAGCAGAAAAATACAAATAGAACTATAACGGAGACGATGACGAATCCGAGACATTGTTTCGTGGCATCAAGGCGTTCTTTCTCAAAATCACGACGTTCTCGTTCGATGTCAAGACGTTCTTGCTCGACCTCAAGGCATCGTTCTGCTAAAAACAACTCTGCTGATGTGGATGCCACATCTGTTGATACCGCCATTTTGTTTCTTCTGTGAAACGGTTCAATCCACAAGCGAATGGTAGTGATTTCTGAAATTCTGAACAAGGGCGATTTTACTATTGACCCAAGAGCAAAATGTGTTAGATTAATGAGGAGATACCCCTAATTTGCGCTGAAAAAATGGAATTGGACCCAAGGGGATAATTCCCTTTTTTTAGGACGTTCAATCAGACTTTTCGTTACGTCCACTGCCGCGACTCACGGCGTTTGACCTCCTTCCGTCAGCGTTTTCTGGCATTTTGGACGACGGATTTTTGCATCTTTTCGGGAAATTGTGCGCCGCTTCTATACCATATTAACAATTCCCGTTGTTGAATTATCTTCCCAAACGGATATAATATGTCCGTTACCTACATCCGTTCGTTATCATGACAAAATATAATATCCCCCTTGTTTTCTGTGTTGTTTTTGCAGCACCGTTTGTTGTTGCTCACGATGTTGTCAATGTTCAGCAGTCGATGGACAAAGGGATCGCTTTTCTGCGTTCAACACAGAGCGATACCGGAGGTTGGTCGGCTTCTCCGCGTGCCGGGATCGGTCCCACTGCTGTCATATTGGCAGGACTCCTTGATGCCGGAGTCAGTGTTGACGATCCGATGATTGCCCGCGGTCTCCGGTTGCTCGAAGCCTCTATCCGTAAAGATGGCGGTGTTTATACGCTTGATGGCTTTTTTCAAAACTATGAAACCAGTGTTGTTATTATGTGTTTCGCCAGAGCAAATGATGCCGCGAAAAAGAAAGACGGCAGTGAGCCTTACAGAGAACTGCTCGCAAAGGCGGAACGGTATTTGCGGGGACAACAATATGCTGAGGAGCGGAATACCCGACTGGAAGACCCGAATTACGGCGGTGTCGGTTATGGCGGAACGACCCGACCCGACTTGTCGAATACCCAGTTTTTTCTTGATGCCCTCAAAGCGGTCGGTGCAGAAGCCGATGATCCGGCAATCCAACGAGCGCTCGTCTTTGTTTCCCGAAGCCAGAATTTGGAATCGGAACACAATACGATGCCTTTCATTGCCCGGAATGCTGCCAATTTGGATGGCGGTTTTATTTATGGTAATCAACCTGAATTTGACCAGACAGGATTGAGTTTGAAGAGTTATGGCGGAATGACGTATGCCGGTTTGAAGAGTATGATTTATGCGGGACTCACTAAAGAGGACAAACGAGTCCGCGCTGCTCTGGAATGGATTGCCAAAAATTACACGGTAACGGAGAATCCGGGACGCGGTGCTGCTGGTTTGTATTATTATTACCAAACGATGGCAAAGGCTCTCGATGTCCAGGGATTGCCTTACCTTGAAGATGTTGACGGTAAGCGGCACAATTGGCGCGGCGATCTTTCGGAGCATTTGATTTCAGTGCAGAGGGAAAACGGTTCTTGGATCAACGCAGTTTCCCGACAATATATGGAAGACGACGCGAACCTTGTAACCGGTTTCGTTTTGCTCGCATTAGCATTGTGTCGTCCGCAGGAATAGTGCGGCGAGAATGATTATTCCTCTGTTTCGACAAGGGTATCTTTTTCCACAAGAGCAAGGGCAAGCCAGCCCTTTTCGATGCGGCAGTGTCCTGTTGTAAGATAATCAAACTGCGGATCGTCCTCCAAAACCTTCGGTACAAGCGGAAGCGGACGACTCACGGGAAATATCCTGCCGAAAACTGTCCGCATCAGAATCTGTTCCCGAACATTGATGAGGCTAATGTAACCATCCCGTTCCAATACCAGCCGTCCTTCCGAATCATAGGCGGGTTTGTACCGGACAATCACCTGAAAATTGCGGACTGGTTGCCGGAACAACCGAAGAGCGGCAATGGAAATGGTTAACTCAATCCGACCGTCCACGAACCGGACTGCCACCGGATTGTGCAGCGCAAATGTAACTTCAATGTCATCGTGTTCGCCCGGCTCGGCAAGAGCAGGTTGCCGAAGTTTTTCTGCCAGTATTTCCTTGAATTCGCCGACGGTTCCCCGTTGACCTTCAAACTCAAATCTGCCGACCATCAGATTCAGGAGCGATTCGTGGATTTTCAAATCAGCAAATGCGCCGGGCAAAGTTTCCGGTGGGGGCGTATTTCCCATCAGCGAATCGGGACTGCTGATTCCCCATGAGGTCAGCAGCCAACTTTCATCTGTTCGGGATTCCCGTCTTTTAATACGTAGTCCGAACTCTTCATCAGCATAGTGCGCAAATGATCTGATCTGCTCGTTGATCGGCTGCAACCGTTGTGCGGTTTCCCGATCCACTTGACTCCGAACCTGTCGGATGATTTTATATTGCGTTTCCATTCTTGCCTCTGGAAATCGAGACTCATACTGACCAAGCACGGCATTCCGAAACAGCCCCGAAATGACCGGCATGTTATCGAAACCGGTATTCATTCGGGTCAGTCTCATTCGATGCTCGATGATTTTGGCTCTGCTCGGTTCGGTGAGAAAACCGTCTTCGGTTAATTCAATCATCTTTCGGGCAAGAACCAGTGTTTGCCCCGCACTGAACAACTGCGTGGCAAACGCATCGGATCGGGAAAAGGTTGCCAGATCAATTCCGACATCGAGCGAAAACAGAATCCGGGTTGGATGCGGAATAAGCGTAACAGCAAATGCAGTGTCTGTCTGCCGCCGTCCTACGGTTGGTTGCGATTGGATGACTGCGCGGAATGAGGAAGTTTCCGATGCCACCGGCGGCAAATGATTATTCAGCAGCGCGGAAGAAATGAAGAACCGGACGTTTGTTATTCCATACTGCCAGCGGAGACTGTCGCCAAATTGCCGGTACTCCGCCGTTCTTGAAGCATTCAACTGCTCGATAAAGTGCGACAATGCTTTCATGTCGCTTATTCCGCCAGTCGCTTCATACTGCTCCAAAAGCGTGAGTGCATTGATTGGGTTCACAATGTCCACTGTCCAACTTTCCAACTCTTCTCTCCAAGCGTTTACCGCAGGATGATTCAGGAAAGCACGTTGCTCGTTCGTCAAACTTGGTGATTCCAAGCGGAGAATCGTGGCACTTGCCCGATTGCTCAGTGTTTTCAGGACATCAACCGGAAGAAACGGAGTGGAAAGCGAAACCCGGCGAATCGGCTGGGCTTGAGGTTGCTGATACGCTTCCAACTCNGTGAGCCAAGACTGCGTTCCCAAAAAGTCTCCCCAAGTCTGCCCCGTTTGGCGGTTCACCACACGCCTTGCAACATACCGTTCGACGGCAAGCGTCCGTTCCCGGAGCCGGTTAATATCGGCAAAACTCCTTTCGTAGAGTACGGTAATGGGAATCGCGTCAACTGCTTCGGCTTGGAGGAGCGACTTCCAAATGAAAATCCGGCGATTCAGAGCCAACGTGAGTTCTTCCAGTGCCGCCGATGAAGGAACATACTCCCGTGTGTTGGGATTGCGGGAAGTCATAATCATCCAAGACGCTGAGAGTGTTTCCAGTGCGTTAACCGAGTCTTCAAGCCGTTGCAATTCGAGGCACGGCTCCGTGGGAGCACGCTCGATGTGGACAACAACATTGTGGAGATCATTCAGAATATCAGTACAAATTGTCCGAAGGGGCTGCGTTTCTACGGCGGAACTTTCAACAATCTGTTGGAGTTGCCGGGCAAGCNTCTGGGGATAAAAATCGGGCACGGCAGCGGGGTTGAACCCTTCNCCCCGTGCGGAAACAACGTAAAATAAGGCAAACGCAAAAAGAGCGGTGCAAAGAAGCAATCCCACACATTTTGTGTGGCTTCTGCAATTTTTCGATGCCAAAGGGACTTGCATGCTTGTTCTCCCGGTAAGGCGAAAGACCGAAATAAACGGACTATTCCCATTTTTCGGCAATTCCATGTCGCAAAATGAAATAGTACCCACACAATCCGGAAAATCGGTAAAATCGGTATATTTTAACATGGTAGTTCCCTAAATTCACCACAAAGATCACAAAGATTTCACGAAGAACAACATCCGCTTATTGCTTTTTTCACAGTATATTTGCTCTTGTCCCACTTTGCGAAAATCATTAGACTTCGCACACTGGTCAAAGTTTAACACGGAAAATGGGGAGAATGTCCATATTGCTGCGCTCCTTGCTGTTTTTGTTCTTTGGTGCTCTATGCTTGGTTGCTGTTCCGCTTTATGCCCAAGGACCGCCGCCTTTGCCGGCTCCGCCGCGACCGGACAATGCTCAACGTCAAGGATTGGCAGCCAGTTTTTCCGGTTCTGGTGCAACAAATTCGCAGCCGACTGCAGTTGCACAGCAGGACCTGCATTTTCCTGAACGTCTCCCGTTGCCGCAGTCGGTCGGACAGGCATCTTTTGCGACCCATCCCCTTCCTGCCTCATCAATACAGCCCGCTTCGGTACAGCACGAAGAATTTCTCCGCGAAAATTTGCCGGAAGACCCCTACTACGAAGAGGACAAGGATTACATAGATATTCACTACGCAACGCTGGAGAGACCTTTGGCTTCCAGAAGATTGGCGGAATTCGGAGATGAAGGCGAAGAATCCAATTCCGGCGGCTGGCAAGACAAAATTGCCAAGCCGAACCTTACGCAGATCCTCTCTGTCGGCAGCACTTTACTTATCGTTATTGCCATCTTTTTCATTCTAGCAATTTTTCTCCGCAAAGTTTCTCCGCAAAGCAGCCGACCACTACCGAAAGAGGCGTTCGAGTGTTTGGGGCGTTACTGCTTGACACAAAAACATCAGGTTCAACTATTACGTTTAGGCAATCGGATTATTCTCGTTTCAGTCATGCCGGACAGTGTCAACACGCTTGCGGAAATTACTGATCCCGATGAAGCCGTTACACTTTTGGGCTTATGCCGCCGTCTTGATACTAATTCGGCAACAGAAATGTTTCGGAAAACCGTTGCCGGTATGTCGGAAGAAGAATTCAGTCGTCCGCACCAACGTCCTGCTGTGGCAGCCCAGCGAAGGGGGCAGTCCGCTGCTTCGTTTGAGGCGTACAGCGAACCGGACGAAAGCCTTGCCGCCATACTGGCACGGGGAAGACAATATGGACGGTAAAATCAGAGACGCGATATTCAGATTGCGCGTCTCTGAACCGAATGACGAAACGTTTGATGTCATCCTTGACAGCATTGACCGAAGTTATGTTACGAGAACTGAACATCGCAATGTTGCGGAGCAGTATGATAAAAGCCGAACGCCGGGAAAAAGAAAATGCGAAAAACGCCGACAAACAGTAATCATTACGGCGACACCGTCGCCGACTCTCTGAGCGGCAACTTTACCGTTCCGAAATCGACGATACCATTGGTTTCAATGTCAATCTCCCTTTCGACGGCATCTTTGAGCGGCACGCCGTCTGCCCGAATCTGAGCGGTTGCTTTGCCGGGCGGCATACGCCATCGCAATGAAAATGTCGAGAAAACAACTTAACTAATGACATAACAGAAGGTTATGTGCCGCATCAACTCGTTTGAAAAACCTGTTTTTCAAACGAAAAAAAACGGACAACAAATCGTTGTAACATCATATATTGCAACATGTTAGGATTGTTTTCGCCAAAAATTTCACTGCGCTGTCGTATTAACAGAGCCGCATTCATAAAATTGCGCCTCACAGACACGATGCGTAAGGTAGAAAGAAATCCCTTTGCCCGCATGAATGCAGAATACCTTATGGATATGATGAAACAGCAACAATAGTTGTGCCAGATTCACCTCGAATCGCTCGCACTGCCTTTGCCGAATGGCAGGGACGAGTGGGAATGAGCAAACGACAGAAACTACCCGCGCAATCAAAATAACCCGCACAGTCCGCCACAAAATGCTATTTTTCTGCCAAAAACGTTCTTTAACTCTTGCGTTTGTTCTGACAATGGGTAGGTTTGGGGCAATTCTTGACCCAGATAAAAATTGCCGAGACAAACATGCATTACAGAAGAATTTGCAATATAGCCTTATTGATAACCTCCATAGTGGTGTTCTCTATTTGGGCGTGGCTCAATTGGTTGCCTACTGACTCTGATGAAACAAAACTATCCTCCACACAGCAGTGGACGATTGGTTTTGTTGTCGCATACGGATTTTTTCATCTGTTTGCCTGTTTGACAGCAAAGTTACTTGAAAACATTCACATAATCAAAAGGATAGTATTCGGATCGTCATATTTTGAAGGCACATGGGTCGGGTATTATTTCGCGAAAGACAATGTTCCGGCTATAATTGTCCAGAAAATGGAGCAAAGTATTGATTGCATGCACATTTCAGCAATTGTTTATTATGATGACAAGACCCCCAAGCGAAAATGGAAATCCATTGGTAAGGTATCAGTAGATACTGATACTTCTTCTTTACTTTACATGTATGAATCAAACACAATTTATAAAGACTATAAAAATGAACAAGAACTTGAAAAAAAAACGCTTGAACATGGATTCGGTGTCTTTGAATTTCAACAGAAACCGTTTTTATGGTTTTTTAGGAATCCTTGTAGACTGATTGGCTACACAAGATCACGAAAAAAAGTAAATGTTGTACTGACTAAAGTTTCGGACAATGTGTGTATTAATTCCGAGGACGATGTACATGAGTTCGTTCAGAAAGCCTTAAACTTTTACCAACTTGATACAAAGTTTCACCCATATCCCTCTCCCTGCGGTAAAGTAAAACAAAACGAAATAGAGCAGCAACGAAAAAAGGAAAAACACGAGGTAGTCGCTTTTGTCCAAGACAAAATTAGCAAACGCACTCTTGTGCCGCCAACTGTCAAATTTTTGGAGCAACCAACTGCGTCCTACTCGGCATATAAGGAACGATGGACTATTACTGGTGAAGTTGAGGATCAAGCTGATTCCGGCGAAATGATGCGACTCAGTTACCGTGTCGAAGTCATGAAAAACAACGGAGAGTGGATCATGATCCAGGATTAGCTACCATCCACAACTACTTCTCAATTGGTGAAATACATATCGTCTAAAAGGAACGCATTGTTGCGCTGAATTCTCAGTTTGCAAGTAATGAACAGTTCGGGATCGCCAAAGGAGAGCCAAACAACTCCCCGGTGACGTGGCATCTTGTCAGTTTCCCCAAGAGGTTGCCTACCTCTTGTTACCCCATATTGAAACTTGCAGTCGGACTAGAGCGTATCCGCTTTTGCTCTGGACTGTGATTTGGGATTTTTGGCAATGCAACGACAACGGAACAGCCTCATTCACACCGGATACCAAAAACAGACTGTCCAGACCAAATCCTGATACGCTCTAGGCGATACAATCTGAGAGAAACGGGTTGCCTTCCCTCGGCAATAAATTCGGCTATAATCCGGTCGTATTCCCGTTTGCCGGATAAAGCATTGTGAAAATCGGATTAGTCGGTTACAAAGGTTCAGGAAAAAGTTTGTTGTTTCAGTGGCTCACGGGCATTGCTCCTGATCCGGCACTTTCTCATAGTTTGCAGTCAGCAACGGCGGCAATTCCCGAAGCCCGGTTCGAGGCACTGACCAAAATTTACAATCCCAAAAAGATTACGTATGCCGGTCTCGAAATTGTGGACACGCCGGGACTTGCGCGCGATCAGCACGGCAATCCGGCAAGGCTTGCGCAACTTCGGGAAGCCGATGCGCTTGTGTGGGTTATTCCGGTCTTTGACAATTCCGATCCCGACAAGGAAATCGCCGCCTTCAAAGAGGATGCGGTCATTGCCGACCTCGAAATTGTTCTCAATCGCATTGAGAAAGTGATAGAACAGAATAAGCGACCGGTTCCGAAAGCAGAACACGAAAAATTAGAGTTTGAACTTTCGGTACTCGAACTGTTACAGGGGGGACTCGAATCGGGCAACCCTCTGCAAGAAGAGCAATTGACGTTGGAGCAGCAACGCGTTGTTCGGGGATTCCGTTTGCTCAGCGGAAAACCGAAAATGATGATTATCAACACGCCGGACGACGAAACCGACTTGGAGCAATACAAAAAATATGCGAAGGATGGCACATCGGTTATTGCAATCAGTGTTGCACTGGAAACGGAACTTGCCCAAATGCAACCGGAAGAAAAGTCGGCGTTTCTTAAAGAAATGCAATTGCCGTCAAGCGATAAATCGACAGTGTTGCACACTATGTTGGACGCATCGGGACAGATGACGTTCATCACAGCGGGAGAGAAAGAACTGCGGACGTGGCTTGTTCCAAAGGGGGGAACGGCACTGGAAGCGGCGGCGGCAATTCACACGGACATGGCGAAAGGATTCATCCGTGCCGAAGTGATGCGGGCGGAAGATTTAATTCGTCTCGGCAGTGAGCGGGCGGTAAAAGCAGAAAACCTCGTTCGGCGCGAACCGAAAGATTATGTCGTTCAAGACGGCGATATATTACTCTTTCATTTCAGTTAAACTTTCGCCGGATGTTAACCGGACAATTCAAATTGTAGTCGCATTCCTACGGAATGCCGAGAGGAAAAACCGGCTTTATACTACCGAATGCTCTATCCTTGCCGGGCAATAGTATCTACACATTACAACAGGCAGACACGATTGTGTCGTTTTGCTATAATAACCCCCCATGTCAAGCATTGAAGTCGCGGAAACAATTTTCAGGTGGGGACGAATCCAGAGCAACAGCGATTGGCTCTTGCCCCTCATCGTCTTCGCTCTACTGCTCTTCTACTTCGTCCGCCGATACCGGATTGATGCCGTCGAACTCAAACAATGGCAACGTACTATCCTGCTCACCCTGCGGATTGCCGCCTTGTGTGGATTGCTCCTCTATTATTTGCATCCGCAGTGGGAACACCTCGTCGGAAGCTCCCGTGTCGTCATTTTGATTGACACCAGTGCAAGCATGGGTAACCGCGATGGCGATGCCGATGGTGGGGGGGATAAAACCCGACTCGATGCCGCCCTCGCTTTCCTCGAACAAAGCCGACACCCTGAACGCCGATTTGTCGAAAAATTGTCCGAAAGACACGAAGTCATTTATCTTTCATTCAGCGAAACTTTGCAAAGCCTGCCCGACGATTTTATGACACAAACCATCGTTCCTGATGGTAACGCCACCGCACTCGGCGATGTGCTGTTTGATACCCTGCAACGAGAACGGACGCAACCGCTTGCCGGGATCATCATGATTTCCGATGGCGGTCATAACTCCGGGCGAAGTCTCGATGTGCCTCTGGAAACGGCAGAACGGCTACGGATACCGATTTATCCGATTGGCGTGGGACAAACGCATCCGCCGCTCAACTATCGGGTCGGTGTCGTCAATCTGCCGGATCGGATCGTTCCCAATGATCCGTTCATAGTGAAAGTTCCTATCGAAATGACTGGCGGAGAGAGTTCCGTCGTGGTTGCTGACTTATCGCTTGGCGATACGAAGATNGAAAGCAAAGAAATTGCTTTTACCGCCGATGGTACAGTCGAAACATCTTTCAACGTTCGNATTACGGAGCCCGGCACACACCGTTTGACTGTCGAAATCCTGCCGCCGCAGGAAGATCACATTCTCGAAGACAACCGGCTGCAAACCGAAATTAACGTCGTGGATCGCAAAGATCGGATATTGCTGTTTGCTTCTGCACCGACCCGTGATTATCAATTTATCAGTGCACAACTCCACCGCGATCCAACGATGTCGGTCGATGTTTTTCTCCCTTGGGCACAACCCGGCATTTCGCAAAACGCCGACAAAATCCTTGACAGATTCCCCTTTTCCCGAAACGAAATGGCGGAATACGATGTCGTCATTGCGTTTGATCCAAACTGGCGTGAACTCTCGCCGGAACAGATTGATGTTCTCGAATTTTGGGTCGCACGGCAGGGAGGCGGTTTAGTTCTTGTGGCGGGTCCGGTGCATCAAGGGGACGCTATCGTCGGCTGGGTTACAGATCACGGTATGGACAAAATGAGGGCATTATATCCCGTCGAATTTTTAGCAAAAACCACGGCGTTCGAGCATCGTTATTACGGCAGTCCGGTTGCCCATCCATTGCGATTCAGCCGGGAAGGAGAGAGTGCCGAGTTTTTGCAAATCACCGACGAACAGGGGGGCAACACTAATTTTTGGAGCCAATTTGCCGGCTACTTCGGCTACTTTGCGGTCAGAGACGTAAAACCGGCGGCAACGCTATTGGCATCATCCGGTTCGCCCGACATAATGGGAAGAGACGAACGCGGTGCGCTCATCGTGGAACAATTTTACGGAGCAGGACGGGTACTCTACTTCGGAAGCGGCGAACTGTGGCGGCTTCGTCGCGTAGAAGATAAAGCATTTGAACAAATTGTTACAAAAGTGATCCGACACATCGGACAGGGACGCTTGCAGCGGGAATCGGATCGGGGAACATTGGCAACGGACAAACAGCGATATTCGACGGGTTCAATGGCACAACTGCGGATTACGGCGAATGATCCGCAACTCAATCCGCTTACAGTTCCAACACTACCGGTAGAAATACTCTCGCCGATGGGAACGCTCCGTATGACGGATGCCATGCTTGATCTGAATGTGCCGGGAACATATCTCGCCTATTTACCGCTCGACATTGAAGGAACGTGGACAATCCAATGGACGATTCCCGACACGGAGAAAAAACTTGTGCGGACAATACAGGTTCAGATGAGCGATTTGGAACGGGAAAACCCGAATAGGAACGAACCATTGCTGCAAGAAATTGCCAAGCGGAGCGGCGGAGTCTATTTTGCCGACTTCGAATCGGCAGAAAGTTTGCCGGAAATAATCGGCGTGAGATCGCAACGTGCTATAGTGGACGAAGCGGCACAGGAAAAACTGCTCTATTATCTTTTGATAGGAATTTGCGCGTTACTTCTTTCCGAATGGACGTTCCGCAGGCTAATGCAGTTGGCGTGAAGGGAAACTGTTCGGAAACACACGATCAAAAAAAACGAAAACGTTATTCTGTTGATCCGCTCACCACAAACGAAGCACTCGGACTCAAGCCGTAATACTTGGTGGTGGCGTGCAAGGGACACGAGGATTGAAAAATAGCGACAAGATCGTCCCCTCTCCTCTGGGAAAGGGGACAACGAAGCCCGAATGAATACGAAACGANCAAAGAATGACGAGGGACGGNATNTTTTTTTGCAGGCATTGGAATATGCTTGTCGTTGTTACGGCGTTCCAAGATTCGTAATGAATAATCNACCATTTTTTCACATGCTGATACCACTCTTTTCCTCTGCTTNACTCAACCCAACGCCGTTGATAGAGAAACCATTCCGTTGCCGTCAAGATAAGTGCCAAGAATGCTAAATAGTGCCATATTGGTCGAATAAANAGAGATGCAATTTCCTCCGATTGTACCGGCACTTCGGTTGCTGAGCGCAAATTGCTTTCCGTTATGTTAAACAGATTGACTGCAATTCGAGTAAGTTCCCTCTGGGATTCCGGTTCAAGGATGATCCATACTCCGCTTTCGCCGAGTTTGCCCAGTGAGACCGCTCCGTTTTGGCATGGAAAAATTTCCTCTCTTCCCGAAGGACTGCGAAGAAGAACCTGCGTTCTTTTCGTTGACACTGTCAATGTTACTGACTCGGCAGTTGAATATGCTTTCTGCAATGCGTCGCTGTTCCGAAAATAGGTCAGTGCCTGCGAAATCAAAATCGGAAATGCTGTCTGTAATGCAAAATCCCCCCGGTTTAAGTCCGCCGATAAAACAAGGGTGCGCTGATTTTCCGAAACAAACTGCAAGTAAAGAGGAAATTCATCTGCCGTTTTCATCAGCACGTTGAAGTTGTCCCTTTGAGGGATAATATGTTTTGCGTCTGCAAAGACCAAGCCCGGCGGGATGAATCGCACCAGAGAATTTTCCGTGTTCATGTTTGCCGCAATCGGTTTGTCCAAACGTTGCTCCACCCGAAAGAGATCGCTGCCGTTCTGCGGATCAATGACTATCACGTTTCCCGGCGGCAGTGTTGCCGGGATGGTCTGATGGATGACCAACACGCTGTCCGGCGGGATCGAATCGGGAATGGTTTCGATAATGCTGATTGCTGTCTGCGGTTGGACTTGCAGAACATGCCGGAGAAAAAAGTTTTCCCTGCCGTACAACAGGATGCGCTGGACAAATTGTCTCGAAAGAAAGGCGACGGCAACGTTGTCCGTTCCAAACAAATCGGTACTTGTCAAATCGGTGTTTACTAATGTTGCCCGAAAAAGTCCTCCTTCGGCAGAAGTGTTGCGGATAATTTTCGTTACCGGTTGGTTTGGCGGCAGCGAAAGCGGAATGACATCGACAAGGTTTCCTTCGCGGTCAATTTCAAGAGTTGTTTGCACGGACTCTGTGCCGAAGTTGACGACTTCGACGAGAATTTCGTAATCGCGGAGCTGTCCCGGCAAACGCCGAGGTTGAAACCGAGTGATTGCCAAGTTGTCTATCGGCTGCCCGACATAAAAGAGGTGAACGTTTGGTTTTGAAAAAACATTCTCCGGTAACTTTGTGCCGGTGTAAATATAAATCGGCGAATCGGGTTGATCGGCAATCAGTTGTTCGGCAAGGTGAATCGCGGCGGACAAATCAGCAGGAAAGTCGGTTGCCGGTACTTCNGTCAATTTGTGCCGCAGTGTGCCGATGTGGTCAGTAAAGCCGGAGATGATTTTCGGATTGATGTTGGCGGTTAAAATCGCAACCTGTTGACCGGCAGCAGTTTTGCTCAATCGTGCGGCGGCTTGACGTTTGGCAAAATCAAGCCGCGTTGTTTTGGTTTCGGAAAGCAACGCGTTCATGCTTGCAGAATTGTCCATGATGATGACATACCGGTTATTCTCCGCAGGGGCAATAACCGGATCGAACACGGCGGCGGTCAGGAACGCCAAAAAGAGGAGAGCAAGGAGCAGCGAAATGAAGTGCCGAAACCGCTGGCGCAGCGTTCGGGTACGTTTTTCTTCAAAGACCTGTTGCCAAAACATTGTCGTTGCCACAAATTCCGTTCGCAATCGTACTTTGAGAAAAAAGAACAGAATGATGGGGATCGCCAGCAGCAGAAGTCCCCAAGCGAACGGATTGATGATGGTCATTGAGAGTCCCGGCTGATATTCTATGCGGTTTTGGTTTTTTGTGAAAGGAATCAACAATGCCCGCAGGATTATTGTACCACATGCACGGGATTCTCGCCTACGCCCTGAAATTTGGGGGACTTGCGAAAACGATCCGCTTCGGTCATACTGTACCGTGAACTTTCTTTGTGCCCTTAACCCCTTCATTTGCCATGCGAACCCTCTCCCCCATTTTGCTCTGTTTCGTCCTGTTGACAACCACGTTCAATAGAGTAACCGCTCAGGAAACGTTTGCTCCGCTCATCTCGGAAAACTGCGTTGCCTTTGTCCACGTCGATTTCAGTAAACTCGAACTCGACACCGTAAAAACCGCCCTCCAAAAGACCGGCGAAGACCTCCTCAAAGAACTTGGCTTCGATGAAGAGTCGTTCACGGCAACCACTCGCGAACTGTCCATCGAACTGGAAAAACTGGACGTAATCGTTCGCCCCGCTTCGAGGCTACCACAAAAGAACTCGGTATCCGGGAATTTGCTACCATTGTCGATATAGGTCTTTTTGAACGCAGAATTCCCTTCATCGTTGCCCTGCCCTGGAAAAACAAGACAGACCAGCATCTTGACAGGCTACGCTCATTGTGGGTCATGGAAAATTATCCCAATGCGGATTTCGCCAAAGTTGGTGATTTTCTGATTCTGCCAATGGATAATCCGCCGCACTTTACAGAGAGGGTTGCCGATTGGGTACTATCAATTACCCCTGCCCCAGAAGACGCACCAATTTATGAAGCCTTAAAAAGCGTTGCCAATTCGGATATTAAAATTGTTGCCGCAATACCGGAACAAGTTCGTCTTCTTACGCAGAATAACGAAATTATGGCAGATATGCCAAATGAAGTCCGAGGACTTCTTCAATTTGCGGCACGGCGAGTCCAATGGGCGAGCACTTCGCTATCATTGCAAGACATTCTCAACGGAAAGCCAATGCCCGATGTTCTACTGACGATCAAAACGACACGAGCGTCTGATGCAAGGATGTTACGAAGTATGTTGGAGCAATTGATCGAATTTGGAATTAATACTGCCCGATTCGCTATGGAACAACAAATGCGGCAGGTGCGCGAGTTTGACACAGAAGTTACTCCAGCAATGGCACTCGCAACGTCGCCGATGATGTTCTCATTTGCCAAAGGTTTTCTGCGAACACTCTTGCCCGACGTTGAAGAGGACAAACTCGTTTTCCGTGCAAAGGGAGGAACGATGTCGTCGCAGGTTACAGTAGGAACCATCGGTGTTGGTGTTGCTCTTCTTTTGCCTGCGGTGCAGGCGGCACGAGAGGCGGCACGGCGAATGCAGTGTGCGAACCACATCAAGCAGATCGTACTGGCACTGCATAATTACCATGATGCTTACAATACGTTTCCGCCGCTCTATACTGTTGATGCAAACGGCAGACCGCTCCACAGTTGGCGGGTGCTGATTTTGCCATTCATTGAACAACAAGGACTATACGATGCTATCCGGCTAGATGAACCGTGGGACAGTGCGCATAACAGTCAGTTCCATAACCAGGTGCCTTCTGTTTTCAGGTGTCCGAGCAATCCACAAGGCGGAACTTCTTATGTTGCCATTGCCGGTGAGGTGTTCGTTCCTGCTACAGTGGCAAATCGAGGGACTAAAGGGCTTGTGGATATTACCGACGGCACGAGCAATACGCTTGCCATCGTTGAAGTGAATGATACATTCAATTGGATGACTCCGATGGGAAACATCACGTTGGAAGAGTTGATAGAAGGCTTTGGCAGAGGTGGTCGCGTCGGCAGTTATCATCCCGGAGGAATGAATGTCGGTCTGTTCGATGGTTCGGTACGGTTTATTTCCAATACCATTGACCGGACCATCCTTCGGGCATTGGGGACCCGTGCTGGCGGGGAAAGCGTCTCGATTCCGTAAGAAAACAGGTTTATGCCATCACCGAGGTGAAAGTGCCCGTTTTTATGTTCCCTCTCCCCTTGGGGAAGTTTTTCAGACACGAGCTGGGGTGAGGGCTTTTCTATGCCGAAAATTCGCTCTAATCAACCCCCCTCACCCTCTCCCAGAGGGAAAGGAGTAGCGTTGTGGCAGATTCACGACTTTGTAATCCTCGTGGGATGCCTGCGACTCCGTTACCCTTTCACAAAATTCCGCTCAATGAATCCCGTGTCGATTCTTGCCGCTTGAAAATCAGGATGCTCCAAAATTTTCAGTTGCAACGGGATCGAAGTCTTGATTCCTTCGACCTTAAACTCGTTCAGGCAACGGCGCATGCAGTCAATCGCTTCCTGCCGTGTCGGTTGATGCACCAACAATTTGCCGACCATCGAATCGTAGTTCGGACTCACCGTGTAACCGGCGTGAACATGCGAATCGAATCGCACTCCAAAACCGCCCGGAATAATCAAATGTTCAATTTTCCCCGGACACGGACGGAAATTGTGATCCGGGTCTTCCGCATTGATTCGGCACTCAATCGCCCAACCATTCGGTTTGATCGCCGATTGCTTGAACGGCAACGCTTCTCCTGCCGCCACACGGATTTGCGACTTGATCAGATCAATGCCGGTAATCAGTTCCGTTGCCGGATGTTCGACCTGAATCCGGGCATTCATTTCGATAAAGTAAAAGTTTTCGTCTTTGTCCACNAGAAATTCGACCGTCCCGGCATTGGTGTAGTCCGATGCTTTGACAAGTTTTACGGCGGCATTGCAGATTGCTTCACGGGTCGATTGTTTCAAGTTCGGGGCGGGGGCTTCTTCGATCAGTTTTTGGTGGCGGCGTTGCATTGAACAGTCCCGCTCCCAAAGATGAAAGACGTTGCCATGAGTGTCGGCAATCATCTGCACTTCGACGTGCCGGGGGCCTTCGATAAATTTTTCGAGATAGACCGCACCGTTGCCGAAAGCGGCTTGTGCTTCCTGCATTGCCTGCTGAATCGACGTTTTCAGTTGATCGGCATCTTTGGCGACGCGCATGCCTCGTCCGCCGCCCCCTGCCGATGCTTTAATCAAGACAGGAAAACCAACCTTTTTGGCGAATTTCAATGCGTCCACATCGGATTCGACAAGTCCATCCGACCCCGGAACACGAGGCACTCCCGCCTGCTGGGCGATTTCACGGGCAGAGTTTTTGTCGCCGACAAGGGACATCGCTTTGGAAGTTGGACCAATGAATTCGTAACCGCAACTTCGACACACATCGGCAAAGTGAGCGTTTTCGGCGAGAAAACCGTAGCCGGGATGCACGGCTTCCGCTCCGCCGACTTCGCAGGCACTGATAATCCGGTCGATTTTGAGATAAGAGTCAATAGACCTAGCGGGACCAATACAGACCGCCTCATCGGCAAGGTCAAGATAAGCAGCACCGCGATCCGCTTCACTGAAGACGGCAACGGTTTCAATACCCATCTCCCGACAGGCACGGATAATTCGCAGGGCAATTTCGCCCCGATTGGCAATGAGAATGCGTTTGAACATGCAACCCATTTTACATCCGAAAGGAATATGTGGCAATACCGGTCATTTCCGAACTATGGGGATTGCAATGTCGTGAATCTGTGCAAAACGTTGCCCCCTCGCCCAGAGTGGAGGGGGGACGACGAAACCCGAATGAATACGAAACAACCCAATGATGACGAGGAACGGTATATCGCCGCAAAAACTTGAATGATTTTGATGAGGTGTCTTATTGTCTTTGCAGTGAATGGATGTACAATAAATCTCCATGTTGAGTAAGGTGGAAGTGTTGTCCCGTATACAGCGAAGTAATTCGTTGAAAAAATCAAGGAAGCAAAGAAGTAAAAACAGCGTTTCTTTCTTACCGTTATGACTTGGCGAACTCCCGAAGAATCGGCACTGTTGGTTGTCCAACGCCGGGCAATGAATGATGACTTTGAGGTTTCCTTTCCCCGTCTTGATTTCCCACAAGGAACCGAGGCGGCTCTCGAT
>JGI24694J35173_10001730_pt1 | contig 19077 bp, 10 predicted proteins | sample TergutCo191P1_FD_35173 | JGI IMG/M metagenome (IMG submission 35173) | reverse complement strand
AGGAAGGCATTGGCAAACGCCATACCGGCGATTGTGGAAGCGTTCGCCATTTTTTCCCGCGCTTCTTCGTTGCCGCCGTCATTGTAGGCTTCCGGCAGATATTTAAAGACGCTCTTGATGGCGGTCAGCGCAAGGCCGTCCGTGTAATCGGTTGCCAGCATTGACGCATAGGCTTCCAGCGCGTGGGTAAGCGCGTCAATACCGGAAGCGGCGGTCAGGCCCTTGGGCATGTCCATCATGAAGTCGATGTCAATAACAGCCATGTCCGGCAGAAGTTCGTAGTCGGCTATGGGGTATTTGATGCCGGTGCTTTCGTCGGTGATGACGGCAAAAGGAGTCACTTCGCTTCCTGTTCCCGCGGAGGTGGGGATAGCGACAAAGTCCGCCTTCACGCCCATCGGGGGGAATGTGTATACCCTTTTGCGGATATCCATGAAGCGCGTAGCCATATCAAGGAAGTCCAGATCCGGATGCTCATAAAGCAGCCACATGATCTTTCCGGCGTCCATCGCGGAGCCGCCGCCCAGGGCGATTACGCAGTCCGGTTCAAATTCCCGCATTGCCTTCGCGCCTTCCTTGGCCGATTTTAAAGTGGGGTCAGGCTGCACATTGAAGAATGTGGTGTGCTTGATGCTCATTTCATCAAGGTAGTCTGTTATGGGCTTTGAATAGTTGTTTTTGTACAAGAATTCGTCCGTAACGATAAAGACTTTTTTCTTGGCGTAGACATCCCTCAATTCGCTTAAGGCAACCTTAAAGGAACCTTTTTTATGGTAAACTTTTTGCGGAGTCCTGAACCACAGCATATTTTCTCTCCTTTCGGCAACGGTTTTGATATTGAGCAATTGCTTAACACCAACATTTTCAGACACAGAGTTTCCGCCCCATGAACCGCATCCAAGGGTCAACGAGGGGGCCAGGTTAAAGTTATACAAGTCGCCGATAGCACCATGCGATGCCGGTGTGTTCACGAGGATTCGGCAGGCTTTCATCGCCGCTTCAAACTTTGCCAAATCTTCTTTTTCGCGTGTGTCAATGAAAATAGACGCTGTGTGTCCGTAGCCGCCGTACCTGACAAGCTTTTCGGCTTTGTCGATTCCTTCGTCAACGGTTTTGTATTTGTACAGTGCCAATACCGGAGAGAGTTTTTCGCGGGAGAATTCTTCTGACGGCTCAACGCTTTCCACTTCGCCGATGAGAATCTTTGTGTCCGCGGGAACGCTGATTCCGGCCATCTCTGCAATCGCGTGGGCGGTTTGACCTACGATTTTACCGTTTAACGCACCTTCAATAATGATGGTTTTCCGCATTTTTTCGGTTTCTTCGGGTTTCAGGATATAGCAGCCGCGGTATGCAAACTCTTTTTTGACAGCGGCATAAATGCCCGCGTCCACGATAACAGACTGCTCGGAGGCGCAGATCATGCCGTTGTCGAATGTTTTGGAAAGGATGATGGAGTTTACCGCCATCGCAACATCCGTTGATTTATGGAGAAGCGCGGGGACATTTCCCGAACCAACGCCGACCGCCGGCTTGCCGGAAGAATACGCCGCTTTTACCATTCCGCCGCCGCCTGTGGCCAGGATTAAATCGGCGTTGCGCATGGCTGCCTGGGAAAGTTCAAGGGAGGGTGTTTCTATCCACGCGACAATCCCTTCCGGCGCTCCTGCTTCCACCGCGGCTTCGTAAACAATACGCGCCGCTTCTACGGTGCACGCTTTCGCGCCGGGGTGCGGCATGAAAAGAATACCGTTTCTTGTTTTGAGGGCCAGCAGGGCTTTGAAAATCGCGGTTGAGGTGGGATTCGTTGTCGGAATAACCGCCGCAATAACACCTACCGGCTCTGCAATTTTGCGAATACCCCAAACGGTATCTTCTTCGACAACACCGCATGTTTTGGTATTTTTGTACTTGTTGTACGTGTATTCGGAAGCGTAATGGTTCTTTATCACCTTGTCTTCCACAATACCTTTGCCCGTCTCCTGCACAGCCATTTTTGCGAGATAAATTCTCTGCTTGTTGGACGCCAAAGAAGCAGCTTTAAAGATTTTGTCTACTTGTTCCTGCGAATAAGTGGCAAAAACCTGCTGCGCCTCGCGAACCTTAGCCATTTTTGCAATTAAGTTGTCAAGATCTTCAGCGTTTGTCTGTTTTTTTTCCTGTGCGCTCATAACCTTCCTTCTTAATATAAAGATGTGTCACTTCGGTAGTGGATGAAGTTGTATATTCCACACCACAAATGGCTGATGCGAATATAACTCCCGGTGACAAGGGTATTATACACCGACATGTTGCAAAGTCAAGCTTTTAGTTGTTTTTTTTATTTTTTGGTAGAGACTTGTCTTTTTGGAGTTATTTTTCCTATCTAAAGGCAAATAATAATCTGCTGACAGATTGATATGTGTCCAATTGACAAATCAGTAATAGCAGTTGAAAATAAGCAGAAGGAGTTTATCATGAGTGAAAAATACAGGGACAGTCAGTGGGATCGGCATGGGGTTCTTGATGAAATGTTAAAACACGTCAAAATCCCCAAAATGGCCCGCGCTGCTCAGGAGTTTGAAGACACGACCATTCGTGATATTCCCGGGGCAGTGGCGAAAGAGTTTGACAAAAAAGAGATTGCCCAGACAATAAAACCCGGCATGAACATCGCCGTTACGGCGGGAAGCCGCGGCATTGCCAACATTGCCGTCATTATAAAGGAAACAGTGGAACAGCTTAAAAAGCTGGGGGCAAAGCCTTTTCTGTTTCCGGCCATGGGAAGCCACGGCGGGGCAACCGCGGAAGGCCAGCTCGTCATCCTCAAAAGTTTTGGAATAACTGAGGAAACCATGGGATGCCCCATAAAGTCGAGCATGGAAACCGTTGTTATTGGAGAAAGCCCGGAAGGCAAACCCATCTCCGTTGACAAACACGCGCACCAGGCCGACGGCATTGTGGTCGTTGCCCGCATAAAACCCCACACNGCCTTCCGGGGCAAGTACGAAAGCGGACTCCTTAAAATGCTGGCCATCGGCATGGGAAAGCAAAAAGGCGCNGAAGGCTGCCACGATGAAGGCTTTGGCAGAATGGCGTATAACGTGGAAGCCTACGCCGATGTCATCATGGCGAAAACAAAAGTGCTTTTCGGCCTGGCAATTGTCGAGAACGCTTTTGACAACACCTGCCATGTGGAGTCGATCCTTGCGTCTAACTTTAAGGAACGGGAAATCTATCTGCTGCAAAAAGCCAAGGACTGGATGCCCCGGATTTACATTCCAAAGTTCGACATTCTTATCGTTGACCAAATCGGCAAGAACTTTTCCGGCGACGGGGCCGACCCCAACATCACCGCCTCTTACTGCACACCCTACGCTTCCGGCGGGCCGGAATGGCAGCGCTACGTCATCCTTGACCTTTCTGACGAAACCCACGGAAACGCCATAGGTATAGGCATGGCGGATTTTTCCACCAAGCGCGCCTTTGACAAACTGGACTTTGACGCCACCTACCCGAATGGCTTTACCTCCACGGTAGTTTCCGGTGTCAGGGTTCCCGTTATTCTCAAGAACGATGAAACTGCGATAAAGTCNGCAATTTTTGTCTGCACCAATATCGACAAGNCAAAGCCAAAAATCGTGCGGATAAAAAACACTTCTCATATAGAAGAAATCAGCATTTCCGAAGCCCTTGTGGAAGAAGCGAAAAAACATCCCAATATGAAAATGCTGGAAGAACCGGGGGAACTTGTTTTTGATAAAGACGGAAACCTCCCTGACATTGGCGGACACTAAGGAAAGGCATCATGGAAAAAATCAACGGAAAACCCATTTTAGGAATCAGCATAGGAGACCCTTCCGGCATAGGGCCGGAAATATGCGTCAAGGCTCTCTGCCTTAAAGAGATATATGAAAAGGCAGTGCCGGTGGTCTACGCGGACAANCAGGTTCTCCTGGACGGCCTTGAAGTAACGGGCAGGCATTTCACCCTTAACGCGCTTAAANCCCCGCGCGATGCCAAAGGGGAGCTTGGCACGATAGATTACATGGAAGCCGGAATTATCACCCGGCAGGGNGAATACGCTTACAGCAGCGTGGGNGCGAAATCGGGAGAGGCTTCTTTCCGGTATGTGATAAACGCCATCAAAGACGCGATGGAGGGAAAAATCGCCGCCGTGGTAACCGGCCCCATCAACAAGGAAGCCATCAATATGGCGGGGCATAATTACGCGGGACATACGGAAATCTTCGCGGACTATACAAAGACAAAAAACTACGGCATGCTCCTTTCCGGCGGCGGCCTTAATGTGATCCACTGCACTACCCATGTATCAATGCGGGAAGCCTGCGACCTTATCACAAAAGAGCGGGTGCTTAACACGATTCACCTGGCGGAAAGGTCACTTCGTCTTATGGGCAGGGAAAAGCGGCGCATTGCCGTTGCCGGTTTTAACGCCCACTGTTCGGAGAACGGCCTTTTTGGAAACGAAGAAGAGCGCGCCATTATCCCCGCGATAAAGGCAGCCAGGGCAGAGGGCCTTGATGTAACCGGCCCGGTTCCGCCTGACACGGTTTTTGTCAAAGCCCTGGGCGGCCAATTCGATGTGGTTGTAGCCATGTACCACGACCAGGGGCATATCCCACTGAAACTGTGCGGCTTCAAAATGGATCCCCAAACCGGACTTTATTCTTCAATGAGCGGCATCAACGCCACCATAGGACTGCCTATTATCCGCCTCTCTGTAGATCACGGCACTGCTTTTGGCAAGGCCGGAAAAAACCGCGCCAACGAGGAAAGTCTTGTGGATGCCATTAACATGGCCATCAGGTTTGCGGAAAATTGGGATACCTAAAAGAGAGGAACGCTGCCGGCTAAAACCCGAATGTTCCAAACGTGAAGTCGTACATCCGCTCCAGAATGTCCTTAAGTTTTTCACCGTACAGCGGGTTTGAGTCCCAGGTTCCGGCAAGTCCGCTTATGGTTGGGGCGGTGCCGCGTGTGACAAGGTGGAAATGGGGGGTTACAGCTTCCTGGTTCAGGGGCTCTGTGCAGGCATAGGCTTTGAGGTGCTGGATGTGGGCGCGGACTCCTGTGCGGGGAGTGGGGAACCACAGGCCGTGCTGGCCCGGGCCCATGGAACCAAGGCCGGCGAAGTTGTTCATATCCAGCGTTACAAGACCGCCGAAAGAGAGAAAGCCCGTTTCCAGAATCATTTGGGCAAAGGCTATGTCGTGGTTCACCCCTTCAATGGCCGCTTCCTCCGCGTAGAATATGGCCAGGGCTTCAACAAAATCCACATTCGCGCCGGGGTTGGAGTTAAGCAAAAAAGCAGCTTTATCAACAGGGTGGATAATGCCCGTTCCCATGATGTATTCGGGAATAGGGTGCCTTCGCGGCTCTTGCCGTATGTCCGGTATCTCCCTTTCCGGGACTTCGGTGATGTCCGGCCTTTCGGGGACTCTTTCGGGAATAACCCTGCGGACAGGTTCCGGGGGAGTTTCGCGTAACGGAAATAACGCGGCGCAGGAGGCGAGCATGAGCGCCAGACAGCAACAGGGCAGGAGCCGGAATTTCTTCATATACGTTATCATACTCAAAGCTTTAGATTTGCTCTATGCGGTTGCGTCCATTCTCTTTTGCCCGAAGCAGCGCTTTCTCAAGGCTTGAGTAAAAGCCGTCAACAAGTTCTTCAAAACTCATGACGGAGGGATCAACGGAGCCGGCTGAGATGCTGACGGTAACAAAAACAGGTTCACCGCCAAGATGTACCGGAGTGACTTCCATGGTTCTCCTGATATGTTCAGCCATAAGCATAGCGCCCTCAATGTGTGTGGATGGCAGGAGAACAACGAACTCCTCGCCGCCCCAGCGGCACACGCAGTCACTTCCCCGTTTGACAGCCTCCTGTATGGTGCCGGCAACGACTTTTAGGCAAATATCACCATTTAAGTAGCCGTAGGTATCGTTAAACATCTTGAATTTGTCGATATCAATCATTAACAGGCAAAAAGATCCTTTTGAGCGCCTGGAGTAGCTCCATGTGGATTTGATCGCCTGGTCAAAACTGCGCCGGTTATTGATACCTGTCAGGCCGTCCGTCAGGCTGAAGTTTTTAATGGTTTTCATTTGGTCAATAAGCTGCAAATGTACTTTGACACGCAAATTAACAAGCGCTTCAGAGTAGGGCTTGCGTATGTAGTCAACCGCGCCAAGGGCAAGCCCCTTTACTTCATCTTCGATTGCGGTGCTGCCTGAAACAAGAATAACAGGAATGTCCTTTGTTTCATCTGAGTCTTTCATTCGCAGCAAAACCTCAAAGCCGGACTCATCCTGCATAACCAGATCCAAAAGAATTAAGTCAATATTGTGTTCCTCTACCAGCTTAAGCCCTGCATCGCCGCTTTTGGCCATTTTCACATCGTATTGCGGGGAGAGTATACGGCCAAGGGCCATAAGCTGCATGGGATCATCGTCAATAAGCAAAATACATTGTTTCTGGGGTTTTTCACTCATAATATGCCTACACCTTTAAGTCGTTTCTGAGTTCAGCAAGGGTTTTTAACGCCAGGGTAAAATCCACAGCCTCAATTTGGCTGATTAAGTCGCTTGTCTGCGGAATTTTGGCGAGTTCGCCGCACAGTTCCAGCGCATCAAAGCTGTTTTCTCCCAGCAGACGGGCCAGGTTGTCAAAAACTTCTCCTGTCTGCTCATTGTTCAGGGCGGGCTCCTCTGTCTGCTGTTCTTCAGGCTCGTTCAGGTGATGCTTGATTCTGACAAGCATGCGCTCCATTTCCATGCCAAGTGATTCCAGCAGATCTACGGGAACAATGTCTTTACGGAGCGCCTGCTCGGTCTGTTCCGCAAGCTCAAAAAGGTTTTTCTCACCTATGGAGCCTACCAGCCCCTTTAATGTGTGAACCAGACGATGAGCCGTTTTTAGATCATTTGCCGCAAGGGCATCATTCACTTCGTTCATGACATTTTTTCTGTTGCGTATAATGTCCCTGCGTATTTTGTCATTGATGCCCGATGCTTCCATGAAATTATCAAAATACTCGTCAATACTCTGGCCTGGCTTGCTGGCTGCCGGCGGCACTTCCACAACCGCATCTTCTTCCGGGTGAACGTCCTTCACGAACTTGTGCAGCAGGGCGTTCAGGTGTACTGTCTGGATGGGCTTGGACAAAAAGCCGTCAAAGCCGTTCTGTAAAAATTTCTCCGCCTGGCCTACCAAAGCGTCAGCCGTCAGGGCAACAATGGGGCGGGTGTAATCCATCTGCCGGATAAGCATGGCAGCTTCCATGCCGTTCATTTCCGGCATCATCTGATCCATGAAAATAATGTCATAGACTTCGCCGTTCTTGATCTTCTCAACGGCGGCAATGCCGCTTGAGCAGGTGTCAATCTGCAGATAGTACAGGGCCAGCAATCCCCTGGCAACATAGATATTGGCATCCACATCGTCCACGACCAATACACGTCCATAGGGCATGGGCAGCGGCGTGAAAGACAGCCTCTTTACGGCGGACAGTGCGCTGGTATTATAGTTTCTGAGATTCAGTACCGTTTGTTTCCCCAGGACTTCAGGGCCCACGATTTTCTGCGGCAATGTAATGGTGACAGTTGTACCCTTGCCCGATTCACTGCTCACATCAATTACAGCGTTCATCAGCTGAAGCAGCGCATGCGTTATGGACATACCCAGTCCGGTGCCTGTTTCAAAACGGTGATCTTTATCGCTAAAACGGCTGTATTCGTCAAAGAGCGCCTTTAACTGCTCCTCGTTCATGCCGCGGCCTGTGTCCTGAATGATAATGACCATATTTACATAACCACTTTGATTTCCGTCTTCGGCATACACCTTCATGTTTACACTGCCTTTATCAGTGTATTTGAAAGCATTGGAAAGCATATTGTTCAGCGCCTGTTTGATACGCAGCTCATCGCCTGTCAGGTAGGCCGGAGTATTTTCATCCACATCGATATTAAAAGCCAGCTTTTTACTGCCCAGGTAGGCTAAATTGAGCTGTACAACGTCACTTAAAAGGCTTGCCACTTCGTATTGATCGTTGATAATTTCCATCTTGCCCGCTTCTACTTTGGACAAATCCAAAATATCGTTAACAATACTCAGCAAAGTATTGGCGGAGCTGTAGATTTTTGCAAAGGCTTCTTCTGTTTCCAGNGACAGCGCNGAGTTATTGAGCTGTATTTCCGATATNCCCAAAACCGCTGAAATGGGCGTGCGTATTTCATGGCTCATTTTGGCCAGGAAGCGGCTTTTTGCCCTGCTGTTTTCTTCCACTATCTCAATGCGCTGTATTTCGGCCATGGCCTTTTTTATTTCACGCAGATCGTGATTATACACCACGATGATATGTTTATCATGGTAGGTAAGGCGCGTATAAATAACTTCGACAGGCAGTTCCTCGCCGCTTGCGGTTAGGTGCATCCACTCGGACTTGGCATGGGATTCCGTCAGAACCTGCTTCAAAAGCGCTTGGTGTTTTTCTTTTGAAAGCGTACCGCACGGCTGGTATTCCGGCGAAAAACTCTCATACCTCTCAATGAAATCCGCTTTGCTTGAGAGCCCGAACAATTCCATTGCCCGGTTGTTGCAGTCAGTCAAATTGAGCTTGTCATCCCAAATTTCGATAAACACGGGCGAAGCATCCAAAAGCAGATTCACCATCTCAAAGGCTTCCCGCTGTTTTGCCTCGGCTGCTTTAATTTCGCGTAAATCTATGGTGTATGACAGAAGCAGATTCGCGCCTCTGTGCTTAAACGTCTTATAGATACACTCAGCGGGTATCAGCTCGCCGTCTGTCCTTTTGTGCAGCCACTCAAAGCGGGCATATCCTTCCCTGTATGCTTTCTCGGCATACATGGCGGCCTTTACCGGCGTAGGAGTACCGCAGGGCTGGAGCGCAGGTGAAAACGAATAAAGGTCTTTGGCTAGCATCTGCGGATCGGAAATGCCAAAAAACTCCATACATTGCGGACTGCCGGATTTAAGATTGCCTTTATCATCCCACAAACCAATGACATAGGGCGCGGCGTCAATAAGTATCTGGTTTAACTCGCTTGTATCGTCCAGTTCCGCGCTGGCAGTCTGCAGGCTGTCCCGCATAAATTGAACCGTGCGCGCCAAATCGCCGATTTCGTCGTCCCGCTTAAGGCCAAAAAGCTCGGTCTTATCGGTCACACTGGCGGCGACAACGCTTTGGGCCAGTTTGAACAAGGGTTCAATCGCAATGCGGCGCATCAGAAAGTTCCCGATAATTACCGAAAAAATCAGCACCATAAACGTGCTTATAAGCAGGGGCATTAAATCCGTCCCGGCAAAGATGCCCACATAATTCGAAAGCACCACCACCGACCAGCCCGTCCCGATAATGGGCGCGATACTGCCGTGGCGGTAAGCCCCCCGATCCAGGCGGATAGCGTCAGCAGTGCCTATTCCGGACAGGAAGGTGCCGCCGGTCATCATTTGCAGATGGCTGTTGATATAGTCGGACAGGATGGGGTTTTCAAGCGCTTCGGGCAGGGCGGGGAAAGTCGGAAGCCCTTCTTCATGGACTTGCAGCANCATGGCGCTGTCTATACGGACAGCACCGTTTCCGTCAACAAGATAACCCCGTTTATTGGCTGCGTCAAATTCGCCAAAGGTTGCCTGAAAGATACCGTCAAAGAGGGAGCCGATCGTAAAAACCCCCACGAAACGGCCCTGGTAGTACATCCTGTGATTAGTCCACAAGTGGAGTTCCCAGTCACCTTCTTCGTCCGGCCAATTGCGCTGTATATTCAGGATAAAGAGCGTTTCAGCATCCCTTGTATCAAAAAACCATTGGTTTTCGTAACCGTACTCAACATAACCCCTGGGATAAAATTCCTCCAGGGTGAAGTCAACGCTAAAATTATAGGCCCTGCGGGTTTCATACACCGAAAACATCACATAGGCATCAGGCAAGAAATACACATAACCCATGATTTCCTCAAAGGCCAGGGCTTTCATCGCCGGATCATCCTCATTGGCAAGCCAGCGGGATATTGTCGTGGAACGGGAAATTTGCTGCATCAGCACAAAGTGCGGGTTTACGTTGGTTAGAAAATTTGCCGCAGCTTCGATGGAATATTGCCGAGCCAGGCGCTGGGCGGAATCATTGGCGATTTCCCTTATTATAAGCCCGAAAATCACCGCCAGGACAAGCACTGTCAGCGCGGGAATACCGACATACAGGATACGGACACGGGCAGCAAGCCGATTTGATCGCGTGGAAGGTTGAGACAGGTGCTCTGCTGGCATAAATAGGCTCCTCCTTTGACCTAAATACGTTGCAATGAAGAACATTTTTAGATAGAGTCAGCCAATAGTATACACAAATTTGCTAATGAATGTTAAGGCCCGTATCAGGGAATCTCTATCCGCGAGCCCGAAGCGCTTTTGACAACTTCCACCCGGCAGGGGATGCGGGAACGCATTTCCCCCACATGGGAGATGAGGCCCACCATGCGGCTGTCGCGGAGTTCGTCCAGAATGACCAGTGCTTTGTCGAGGCTTGCGTCATCAAGGCTGCCGAAACCTTCGTCTATGAAGATTGTGTCGAGTTTTACGCCGCCTGAGCGGTTTTGGATGGAATCCGCAAGGCCAAGGGCGAGGCTTATTGAGGCCATAAAACTTTCCCCCCCGGAAAGCGTGGCGCAGGGGCGGCTTTTGCCGGTGTGGGCGTCAAATACCATGAGGTCAAGGCCCGTATAGCCCCGGCCCTGCTGCCGGCCGGAGTCCAGGAGCAGGGAATAGCGGAAATCGCTCATTTTTTCAAGACGCTTTGTGGCATAGGCGGCGGCTTCCTCAAGGTAATTCGCAAGGAGCCATGAATCAAAGGGGAGTTTGCGCGGGTTTTTGCCGGAAAGGTCGTCAGACAGCATTCTGTATTTGCGGGCTTCTGCGGCAAGGGTATCGTGGTGTTTTTGGGCTTCCCGCAGGGCTTCAAGGTCTTTTTCAAGGCTGTTCAGCGCCGCAAAGGCTTGTGTTTTTTCTTCTTCCGCCGCAATGCGTTCCTGCTTGAGGTTTCCAAGCCGCGCCTCTGTTTCCTCAAGGGACGGCGGGGCGGCGGCAAGTTCCGCGCGTTCCCGGCGTATGGCCGCTATCTGCTTTTCCTGCTCGGCTATCTGCGTATCAAGGCCGGCGCGGTTTTCCCGCCAGAGACGGATATCCNTTTCCAGCCCTTCTTCAAGGCCCGGTTCAAGAAGGGCTTTTTCGGCTTCNGCGGGGCCGGGGAAGTCCGTTCCGGCAAGCGCGCTTTCCAGGGCGCNGCGGGCCTCCTCCTGACGGACGGCGCTGTCGCTGTGNTTCCGTTGCGCCCCTTCCCACGCGGCCTTTGCGCCGGAGAGCCGCACAATCGCCTGCTCCCGCTCCCNCCTGCGCCGCGCGATGAGGTTTTCCTTNTCGGCGACAGCGCTGTCAAGGGCGGCAAGGGCAGAGTCCGCGCTTGTGAACGTCCGGCCCGAAAAAGCGGCGGCAGCGAGGAGGGCGCGGTGTTTTTCCCGGCCCTCGGTAATCCGCCGGGCAAGGTTTTTTTTCTGCTCATCAGAAGCGGCGAGATGTTTTTCAGTTTCCCCCAGCTCATCGCGCTTTTCGGTTCTGCGGAGGTACAGTTCCTTTATCCGCGCCTGCGCGTCCCGGCTGTTTTTCTGGCGCTCAAGGATTCCGTTCAGCGTATCAACCTCGGCCTTTATAAGCCTGTCGATACTTTCCCGCGAAGGGAGCGGGGCGCTGATTTCAAGGAAGGGGGATAATTCCTGCCTTGCCGAAAGCGTCTGCGAAGAGGCAAGCGAAGCGCTTTGCCGGGATTCGCGGATTTCCGTTTCCAGAAGCCTGAACGAGTCGCCGGCTTTGAGCGCGTCCCTTTTTTTCGCTTCAAGTTTTTCATGGACGGCGCTTCTGCTTTTCTCCGCCTCCAAAAGCATCGCTTCCTGGGCCTTGATGCGCTCGTCAAAACCAAAGGGCGCTTGCGAAGACGACGCAGGGCAGGGATGCTCCGCAGAACCGCAGACAGGGCAGGGCTTGCCGTTTTCAAGCAGGGCCGAAAGGTGGGCCGACATGTCCGCCTGCTCTTTTCGGGTCTTTTCCTCCCGGAGCCCCTGGACTTCCGCTTTAAGCACGGGGATGCGCTTTTCATAGTCGTCGGCCTGGCGTTCCAGGTCTTTTATCTCTTTATCCGCAAGCGACATTTCTTTTTCAAGGACATCCATGCGTTCCCGGTAAGCGCGGAATTTCACAAAAACGTCTTTTATGGATTTTGAGAGTTCCAGCTTCCCGTCCAGTGCGGGCTGTTCGGCGGCAATCGCTTCGTTTTCTTCTATATATATTTCCTGCTTTTTTAGTTCCTCCGCAAGCAGCGTAAGCTTACCGCCCAGTTTTTCCGCGTGGGCCTTTTGCCGCTCCAGTTCCCCCTCAATGGCCGCAAGGCTTTTTTCCTCCTCCAGCATTTCCGCAAGCGCGGGGCGCTTTTCCCTGAGGGCGAGCGCTTCTTTTTCCATGAGTGGCATTTCAAGGTTAAGCTTTTCCGTTTCCGCGGCGGCTTTCTCGGCACTGTCCTTTTCTTCCCCCGCAGCGGCAAGCGCGGTCTCCGCGGCTTTGACAGCAAGGGCGGCGCTTTCCATGCCGCGCAGATACCGCTCCAGCGGGCGGGCCGCTCTGGAACGGGAAAGGNTTGCGCTTTTTTCGTTNATGGCACTTTCCGCCTTTGCNGTTTCTTCAAGAAGCCTTTGGCTTTCCGCAAGGCGTTTTTCCGCNTCCCGTTCGTTGCGCCTCACAGCCAGGAGGCGGACGAGCAGGGCTTCTTCTTTTTCAAGGCGGCGGCCTTTTTCCGCGGNCGCCTCAAGAGCCGNGGACGCTTCGGCATGGGCAGCATCGTATGTTTCGGCGTTGACCCGTGTGCCGATGTCAGTCAGGATGCGGGCGGCTCCTTCCGTCTGGGCTTCCGCTTCGGCGGCTTTTTTCCGGGCAAGTTCTTTTACCTTTACGGCATGTTCCACGGGGAAAAGTTTACCAAGCACTTTCTGGCGCTCGTTGGTGTTCTGCTTCAGGAACTCCGCAAACTCCCCCTGGGGCAAAAGTACGACCTTGAAAAACTCCTCCGCTTCAAGTCCGGTGATTTCCCTGAGCCGGGAATCCCCTTCGGACTTTTTTGAAACGAGGTTTATTTTTTTGCCCCCGATAATTTCATAAAGGGCAAGCGTTTCCGCGCTCATGCTGTCGCCCCGATTTTTTTTACGTTCCTGCCGGGGGCTCCGTTCCGCAAGGTAGCGTTTTTCGCCCATGGAAAACTCAAGCGAAACAAAACTCCCGCTTTCATCGGCGGCGTGATCGCTGCACAGTTTCGCGGGGTGATCCCCCCGGCTGCCCGGTACTTTTCCGTAAAGGGCAAAACAGATGGCGTCAAAGATGGTGGTTTTGCCCGCGCCGGTTTTCCCGGTTATGAGGAATATGTCTTCGAGTTTGGAAAAGTCAAGTTCCGCCCTGCCGGAGTAAGGGCCGAAGTTTTCCATGACAAGTTTTTCGGGCCTCATGTTGATGATTCCTCCGCTTCCACTCCGGCAAGCAGCGTATTGAAAAGCTCAATCTCCGCGCTTATGTCAGGCGTATCCGCTTCCCCGTAAAGGTTCGCAAGGAAATCCCTAAAGTCAGCGGAAAGACTTCTCCGTTCCCCGTGCGGCCCTTCCCCGTCCTGCGCCCGCGCGGCAAGGGCCGAAGAAAGTCCCGCAATGGCTTCATTTTGACGCAAAGAAAGAAGGTAAGGAAAACGCTTGCGCAGTATGTCCCTGGCGTTCTCGGTAATGCCGCGATCGCTCAGGCGTATTTCAAGGTAATCATCTTTGGCGGCTGACAGTTCGCTGTCCGCCGAAATNTCCCCGGCAAAGCGCTCAAAGGGGCCGGCAAGGCTTGTGGTTTTTCGCAGGGGCTTGACGGGAATCTTTTCAATATTCGCCCCGTCATCGTTTAGTTCCACAGAGAGAAAAAACTTTTCCTGCCTCCCCTCCTGCGATGTGACTTCGCCAAAGGAATAGGCCAGAGGGCTTCCTGAATACCAGGCGTTTCCCCCAACGCGCTGGCAGCGGTGAAGATGCCCAAGCGCGATATAATCAAAACCCTTAAACAGCGAAATATTTGCCTGCTCCGCAGTGCCAAGGAAAACCCGCTCTGACCCGGCCTCCGTACCGCCTGAGGCAAAAAGGTGCGCGGCCAATACCGAACGGGTTATGCCCCGGCCGGCCAACTCCTGCCGGGCCTTTTCCATGCGCCGTCCGGCTTCTTCGGCCAAAGCGGACTGGGAGCGCAATGGCACAAGCTCCCCCTCATCTTCCCCCTCAAGGACGCCGGGGTTTAAAAAAGGGAGCAGGAAAAAGGCGCACTGTTCGCCGTCTTTTTTCACGATAAGCGGCTTGTCGCAGTCTCCGGCGGAAACGGCAAAGCGTATCCCAAGCTGAGCGAAAAGTTCCCGGCCAAACCCAAGGCGTGAGGCGGAATCGTGGTTGCCGGGGATAACGAGGATTTCCAGCGAGGGCTGCCTGTTTTTTACCCTTCCCAAAAAAGCGCCGAAAAGTTCTACGGCCTCCGGGGAAGGGATGGAGCGGTCATAGACATCACCGGCAATGACAAGGGCCGCGTAAGAACCGTCTTCAAGAAGGCGGGCGAGATCGTCCAGCATCACCGCCTGATCTTCGGCAAGGCTTTGCTCGTGAAAAACCTTCCCCAGATGAAGATCCGCGGTATGGAGAAATTTCATCCCCTAAAAGGTNACTCCGAACTGGGCGGCCACCTGCTTTGCTTCGGGAATCGAGCGGCGCATATTTCTGATTCTGTTGGCATGGGANGGGTGAGTGCTGAGCCACTCAGGAGTACCGCCGCCGCCGCCGGCAATAGCNTGCANACGTTCCCAGAANAGAACCGCCTCTTCAGGGTTATAGCCCGCAATGGCCATAAGTTTAAGGCCAAGAAGATCCGCTTCATCTTCGTTGCGCCGGCTGAAGGGCAAGGTGCCCATAAGCGTTGAACCTACGCCAAAAGCGGTCATGGTAAGGGCCGAAATTTCAGGAGTAAATCCGGCACCATCCATAAAAATCGAAAGCCCCGCCATGCCAAATTGCTGAAGCAAAGACGCGCTCATGCGCTGTTGACCGTGGTTAAGAACGGCGTGGGCAATTTCATGGCCCATCACCACAGCAATCCCCGCTTCGTTCTGGGTGACCGGAAGGATTCCGGTATAAAACACGATCTTGCCCCCCGGCATAACCCAGGCGTTTATCATATTGTCCTGTACCAGGGTGAACGACCAGGGGAAGCCTTCAATTTGATTGGGGCGGCCCTGGGCGGTAACCCATTTCTGGGTTGCATCGACAAGATTCCACCCCACCCGCTCAAGCATCTGGGCTTCCGGGGTACCGGTAACCACTGTGTTTTCACTAAGGAATTGCTCATGCTGTTCGGCGGCCATAGCGAAAAGCTGGGCGTTGGGTATAAAGGCCATTGTGCGTCCCCCCGTCATGGGGTTAGTTGCACAACCAAAAAGTAAAAATCCGGCAAGTCCTATGGATCCTGCAATAAGAAGAATGAGTCGTTTTTCCTTTTTCATGCAAATAGTATGAAAGATTGAAGGGCCGATGTCAAGTTAAGTGTTTTTGACGGGCCGTATAGAACCACCCGCATATCCCTGCCGTAAGCGGTATGGTCAACAGCATGCCAAAACTGCCGACAAGCGCCCTTAAAAACTCCACGATAATAATTTCCATGTTTAAAAGCTCTATAAGGGAAGGGGAATGAACGGTAATAAGCAGGATCAACGACAGGGAGCTGCCAATATACGCCAGGATCAAGGTATTGAGCATAGTACCCAATATATCTTTGCCTATAGTGATGCCGGATTTCAAAATGCTGCTAAAATCAGAAACATCCCCGGCCTGCCGCAGTTCCCACAGGGAAGAAGCGATGGACATGGCTACATCCATTATGGCGCCCACCGCTCCAAGGATAACCCCGGCAAAAATAAGAGCCCTCAAATTTATGGGACTTGTGACCGGCAAAAGAAGAAGTATCTGGATTTCCTCGCTTACAGCGCCTGTCAGCCGCAAGACAAAATCCATAACAAGCATCAGCAGGGCGGCGGCAAGCAGTCCGCCCAGACAGCCAAGCATGGCGCACAGGGCTTTTTTATTTGCCCCAATAACGATTAACAGCGTGGAAACAATGGAAAAAACGCAGACAATCATTGCCGCGATGTAAATATTCCGGCCCGCCAAAATAGCCGGAACAAAAACCAAAAAGATCGCCATGCAGGTAATGCCCAGCGCGACAATGCCGTTAAACCCTTTTCTCCGTCCAAACAAAATCACCAGCACAACAAAGGCCGCACCCAAAAGAGCGACATAGTTTATCCGCAAATAATTTACAAAAAAATACCGGCTCCTCAACTCATCGTATACAAGAAGCACCCTGTTCCCGATTGATACTTCCCGTTCATTGACCAGAATGTTATCAAGGACCTGCTCAACGGCCACGACTTCCCCGCGCCGCGGGCCGCCGGTAATGCGGGCATTAAAGGTTACGGAAACCCTGGGCAGTCCAAAGACCCGAGTTTCGTTCCTTTCCATGATTTGAGTCACGACTCCCGTAAAAAAGACAAGTTCGTACGTTTCAAACTCGAACAGTATCTCTGCCTCCGGCCTGCTGTCCATAAACCTGTTGCCGATGAAAAGCAAAACGACTGAGATAATCAAAATACCAATATAAAATAATCTGCCATTTGACTTCATGTTTTTGCCTTTGGCAGCACACAGCCGCTAAACCATAGTGTCAGGGCAGCACAAGTTTTTCATAGGAAATAGTATGGAGATTAAAAACACCACTGTCAAGAGAAAATCCCGCCATGCTTTTGTGCGGGCAGCTATGTTATGGCCTTGCGGCATGTACTATACTTAACGCATGGTTAGCATCGAATACAACAATGTGGGTTTAACAGCAGAAAAGAAAGTCGGGTATTACAACGGGAAAAAGGGCGGCTATTTTGTTGCCTCCATGCTGGCGGGGGCTTATGTCGGTCTTTGCATGATTGCAATACTGGTAATGGCCGGGGCGATGGACACCTTCGCGGGAATCAAGATAGTGCAGGGGGTGAGTTTCGCGGCGGCCCTGAGTCTGGTGGTTTTCGCGGGGGCGGAGCTTTTTACGGGCAATGTTTTTGTTATGACCGCCGGGATTGCGCAGGAAAAGGTAAAACCCCTGGACGCGATTAAGCTTTGCTCGTACTGCTATTTGGGTAACCTGGCGGGCTCCATATTCGTTGCGGCGCTTTTCCTGTGGACAGGCTACCTGCAGGGCCCGGTGCTGGAGGCAGCCCACCAGGCCATGTACAGCAAGATATATCCGTCATTCATGGAACTTTTTGTCCGGGGGATTCTGTGTAATGTGCTGGTATGCGCGGCAGTGTGGTGCATGTACCGGCTGCAAAGCGAGGGTGCCAAGCTCGCCATGATCTTCTGGTGTATTTATTTGTTTGTCGTGTGCGGCTTCGAGCACTCCATAGCCAATATGAGTCTTTTTAGCATGGAAATTATGGCCGGCATCAACACATATACCTTTGGCCGTATGCTGATAAACCTGTGCGCAACAACGCTGGGCAATATCCTGGGCGGCATGCTGCTTTCGGCAGCGTACTGGGCCTTCGCGAAGAAAGCGCCGCCCAGTACAGCTTAATCGCCGATAACCTGCCGTATATCCTTTTTGATGGCGGTGAGTTTTCTGCCCGCCTCGGCCTTAGCCGCTTCAAGCCCGCCTGCGCCAAGTTCCGCGCAGCAGCTGGCATAGAACTTGATCTTGGGTTCTGTGCCGCTGGGCCGTGCGCTGACGACCGTGCCGTCTTTCAGGAAGAACTGGAGCACATCGCTTGGCGGGAGGCCGTCCGCGCCGTTCTTTAGGTCACGGAAGCGTTCCACGTCAATACCGCCCAGGGTTTTGGGCGGGTTTTTGCGGTATGCTTCCATAATACCCGCCATGACAGCCGTGCCTTCCGGGCCCTGGAAGTACTTGGAGACCCCCATTTCTTCCCAGTAGCCGCAAATCCCGTAAAGCTCATTCAGGCGGTCAAGGAGGCTCTTGCCCTTGCTGCGCCAGTACAGGGTCATTTCCGCGGTCAGGGCGGCGGCGGAAACGCCGTCTTTGTCCCGCACTTCCGTCCCCGCAAGGTAGCCGTANCTTTCCTCGGTGCTGAACACGATAGAAGCNGAATTGTCAGCCTCGCACTTCGCGATTACATCGGCAAGCCACTTNAAGCCGGTAAGGCACTCAAAGCACTTGGCCCCGTAATGCGCGGCCACCCTTTTGTGCATGCCGGTTGTGACAATGGTGTTTACCATTGCGGGGTTTGGCGGCATTTTCCCGGTTTCTTTGAGCGAAAGGAAAATATAATCCGCCAAAAGTGCGCCCATCTGATTCCCGGTAACAAGGGTGAACTCGCCGCTCTTGCCGGAAGGCACCGCGATACCGAAGCGGTCGGCGTCCGGGTCTGTGGCCATCACCACATCGGCGTTTTCCTTGATGCCAAGTTTAATCGCCATGTCCAGGGCTTCGGCTTCTTCGGGGTTGGGGAAGGCTACGGTGGGGAAGTTGCCGTCCCCCTCGCGCTGTTCCGGTACGGTGATCACCTTAAGGCCAAGGCTGCCCAGGACGCCTTCAACGTGGAAGGCCCCGGTTCCGTGGAGCGGCGTGTAGACGATCTTCACTTCGGCGGCTTTTTCCTTGATAAGTTCCGGCCTGAAAAGGCAGTTTCGTACCATGATCTGGTAGGGCGTATCCACCTCTTTGTCAATGATGGTCAAAAGCCCTTTTTTAAGCGCTTCTTCCCTGTCCATCTCCTTTATATCCGTAACGGCGTTTACCTCGGCAATGATTCCCTTGTCATGCGGGGGGATTACCTGAGCGCCGCCCACCCAGTACGCCTTGTAGCCGTTATACTGGGGTGGGTTGTGGCTGGCGGTAACGACAATGCCTGTGTCGCAGTTCAGGTAGCGTATCGCGTAGGAGAGTTCGGGCGTGGG